>Ga0256837_1000773_pt1 | contig 25133 bp, 17 predicted proteins | sample 4562384metaG_FD_185976 | JGI IMG/M metagenome (GOLD analysis project Ga0256837, IMG submission 185976) | Hydrothermal vent microbial communities from Guaymas Basin, Mexico - 4561-384 | ecosystem: Environmental > Aquatic > Marine > Hydrothermal vents | place: Mexico: Guaymas Basin | collected... | reverse complement strand
TTACATCTGATTTAGATAAGTTATTGAAAGATGTAAAAGACCACGTTTCAAAGGATTATAAAATGGTGGTACCTACACAGGTTGGTGCCAAGCAACATTTAGATAAAACATTAGCTACTAAACCAGAATTAAGAAATAAAAATACAGGAAAAGCATTGAATTTACCATCGCGAATTGCTATGACTGATTGCGATAAATCACAAGCAAGAATTATTAACCCTTTACCAGAAGACGGTACAGATTTTACAACGACTAAAAAGCAAATATGGACTGATGATGGCATAGACAGCCTTGCAACAATTAATGATATTTTGAGGATGATGTCAGAAAGCAATTATAAGGAACATATCAATAAAGGTCCTTATAAAGCATTGGTAACTCCAATGTCTAATAGCAATGAAGGGGTTGCTGCATCAGGGTCCACAAATGTTGAAAAATTACAGGAAATTACTTTAGATATCGTTCGAGTAGATGATAATTCTCCTATGACGATTAAGGTATGGATGGTTGATAAAACTATGTTTAGCTCAATGTTAATCAGAGGTTATTTTACGGTTACAGAAGGGGTTTCTTCTACAAAACCATATGGATCAATGACTGCATATATTAGTGGCAATAAATTGGACGATAATGGCTTTGAGGAGATGACATTTAAATTAGATGCAAAAGGCTATCCTGTGCATGATGCTAACGGTTTGGATATTTTAATTAAAGCTCCGCCAATATTTAAATTTGTAATGAGTATAGGTTCTGATAGTTCTAATAAAGTAGATATTCAGACTGTTGAGGAATTTGAAGACTTAGATGTGCTTGCTGGTCATGAGGTAAAATATAAAAGCTTAACCAAGTTGCATATGATTTCTAACAGTGGCTTGGATTCTGGTCAGGCTTATATAAGCGCACGCGAAACCGATATGGGTCAAAACGGCGTAAAGACATCGTTTGAAAATGCAAAGGAAGAAGTTTTGTACTTTGCACACAATCTAAATTATGTCAAAGTATTATCTAAAGATGATAGTGGCAATGATAAAATTGAAGTATTTAGCAAAACAAAAAATTTCAATGTAGTGTATAAAGCAAAGGTTTTTACTTCAAATGGGGATGAAGTACGTTTAAATTCTGGCTTTCCCATTTTAACCCAAGACGGTAAAAATGGTTATGTTGGATATTATGGCGTATGGATGCCTGAAGGCTCTTCATTGAGTAATGGTGCTATTGTTACGCAAGTTGGTTCAGATAAGAAGTATCAGATTATACGCAAATCAGGTAAGTTAAGGAAGCATACGCGTAGTGAAATGCCTATGGCAAATTTAGCTGGATTAGAATTGTCTTATTGGTCAGGCAAAGGGGAATTAGTATTAACTTGGGACCCTTCTTTAAATGCCAATAAAGGAGGATTTAAAAGTGTAGGTGTCAGAAATCCTACTAATGGTGAAATTGATACAAATAATCCTCCACCTGCCCCTGATTTTGCTGTTATGTATGGTGATGTTTGGTGTGATGCATTACAGAGTAGTTTTAATTTTTCAATGTATTTATACAAGCATCAAGCATTGACAAACGCTTCAATTATATATTTTTATAAAGAAGAAACAGTTCAGTCTGGTGATATGGTGCCAAGTAATTTTGAATTTTGGGGGCCTGTAGATGGTGATTGGAATAATTACAATCCATCAATAAATGGTTCAATTAAATATACTTATTCTGACATGATGTTAACATCAGGAGGAAAGTCGGTTGAAGCTACAGGAGATCAATGCATCAGTATTAAGCCTTTAACTCCAGTAGGGTCTTACAATGCAGGTAATTTTATAGATGTAAATGAAGCACCGGTATTTTATTCTTGGGAAAGTGGACCATATGAATGGGCTCGATTTACAGCTGTCAAAGAAGATAGTAATGGAGATGGAATATATGATAAATATGTCGCTTTTGAAAAACCTTTATCTTTTAAATATAAGGTGGAGGCAGGCGATGATTTAAATGGAGACAGTAATGTTGGTAAGGTATTTCGTTTAGATTATGATGGATATAATTTGCATGTACCAGGAGCCTTTAATGAAGAAGCAGATAGTTGGGTACCTTTTGTTAATTTAAAAGATGGTGTTAAATTAGGTGGTGCTAATGGTATCGATTATATTATTAAAGGCACAGAACAGGCTAAGTTTATGATGCCTGTACAAGATGCTAGTGTTGCATCTGATTTGGAGATTGATACTTCTATAGGAGCTCCAACTATTACGTATAATCAAGCAGTGGTAGATAAGGTTGGTCCAATGCCAGTAGCTGAAGTGCAGGTTAATAAAGGTAGAGATGTGGTTGCTGCTGTTAAAGCTACTAATGGTTCTGTAAATAATACTGTTATTTATCAGTGGAGTACTGATGAGAAGGAACGTGAAGATAAAAAATATGGCACAATAAAAATTGCTGTTGTTAATGATGGTTTATCTGTATTAATTGACATTCTTGATGCAGATGGTAATGTCTTACAAGCAGGTTTAGAAGGCTTGGTAAGTGGCAGGGTTATTAAATTTACTGGTACTAATAATGTTAGTAATAAGCTTGTTGAGGGCGAGTTACGCTTTGTAGATATTGATTTTGATAATAACGGAGTGCGAGATAATAAGGATTTCGAAGATTTTTACGGTAATTTTAATGTTATTTCTGCTTCGGGTTCTGATTTTACAACACTTTTTAGTAGACCATCAAATAAATATTCTATCGATGGTTCACTTAGTAAAAAATAAGTAATTTATTCATTTCTATATTAATAGAGGAGAATATCTTTATTTTAATATTGCAATATGCCTATGTTAAATAGGCATATTGCTTTTTTATTTTATAACGAATCTTATGTTTATAATGTTTGATTTTACTAATGCTTTTTAAGTTTGTTATTCCTTTAGTGGTTGATTTTTTGGCATTGGCAAGTATTTGTTTAGTCTTTAAATTAAATATAATTTTGTTTTTTATTTTACTTGGTCTTTTGATAGGTATATTAAGACTTTGCAATACATCGTTTTATAGGCGCTTGGCAATCTTTGCTTTTTTGTTTGGTTCAATAGGCGAATGGTTGTGTTGCCGTGTTAATTTGTGGGTTTACGCCAATCCTACTTGGCAGGGCTTACCTGTTTGGCTGCCGTTAATATGGCCAATTTTAATGCTTAGTTTTTGGCAACTTTCTTTGATTGTTGATAAGCTGTTTCAAAATCATTTACGTATAGCATTGTTAATGCAAGCTGTAGGATGGCTATTGATAGTTGTTTATTCAATATTTTGTTTTTTAAATATAGATAAAGCTATAGCTTCAGTATATTTAATTTTTAGTTTGGGCTTTTTAATTTGGGGTCGTTCACGTCAATTTTTATTGTATTTTTTAATATCTGCAATTGGTGGAGCCTTTGGCGAAATTATATGTATGAGATTTGATGTGTGGTATTATACACATCCTTTTTTTCTTAAATTGGGCATACCTCTTTCATTGCCTTTGGCGTGGGGATTAAGCGCAGTTACTATCGCTTTGCTTGCCGGAGGAAATAAAAAGCCCGTTAGCTTAAATTCTTGAAGAATTTACCATAAACCTTTACCATTGTAACAATGAGTGAAGAACAAACGGAAGAACAAGCGGAAAGTCCGGACGACCAAGAAAAGGACACTTCGCAGCAGTCCGAAGAAAACGCCCAAGAATCAACTGCCAAGCCTACGGAAGAACCCGAACCCGAAGTAGTGATTGATGGTACTAAACGTGTTTTAGTGGTCGAGGATACGGGTGCTTTAAGGCGAATATTAGTTAAATATCTCAAAATGGCTGATTATGATACCTTAGAAGCTGAAAATGGTAAGGAGGCTCTTAAGTTGTTGATTAAGAGTAAATCTAATATAGATGTCATTTTGCTTGATATTATGATGCCACTTATGGATGGTATGACATTTTTAAAACGTATTAGAAACTCTGCAGATTACGAAAAAATGCCAGTTATTATGCTAACTTCTAAATCGGAGCGTAGTGTTGTTTTAGATACTTTGCGGGCAGGAGCTAATGATTTTATTATTAAGCCGTTCACTTATGATATTATTATAGATAAGGTGCAAAAGATAATAGGGGTTTCTGCTCCGGCAGATGTAAAAGTTGGTGTTAATCATACTGTTACAGAAGTTGATTTTGGCAATGTAAAATCGCCTAGAGAAAAAGTTGATATTTTAATTCAAAGAGTACGGACTTTATTAGCTTTGCCATTTTCTGTGGTGCAAATTTCTAGAATGTGCGGACAAGAAGATACATCGGCAAAGGATTTAGTTAAACCTATTCAGTCTGATCCTGCGGTGGCAGCTTTAGTTTTAACTAGGGCTAATTCTGCAGCTTTTGGCGGAAGTAGGTCAATTCAAGATATCAAAGAAGCTGTTGTGCGTATAGGTATGAAAGAAACTCGCAATATTGCAGTAACTTTTTCAGTGATGAAATTATTTAGTAAGGGCGAATCAGATAAAGGCTTTAATAAGTCTAATTTTTGGGTACATTCCTTATCTACGGGCATTTGCGCTCAACTCTTAGCAAAACATCTGGGCTTAGAAAACCCTGAAGACGCATTTTTAGCGGGTCTTTTGCACGATATTGGCAAAATGGTTTTGGATGATTTTTTAAATGAGGAATATGCTCGGGTAGTGCAACGACAAAAATCTGGCAGTAGGTTAATGAAAGATGCCGAAACCTCAGTCTTTGAAGTTAATCATGCCTATGTCGGTGGGATGGTAGTTGATAGATGGGGGTTCCCAAGAGATATAGGCGATGCTATTTTAGATCATCATAAAAATGATAGGTTTAAGCCTGGGGTTGATCCTATGCCAATAGCTTTTGTAGTTAATATGGCAGATCAATTAACTAAGGCTTTGCAATTAGGCTCTGGTGGGGATTCTAAAATAGAAATAGCCACTTTACCTTTATGGTCAGAATTAGATAATAAGCCATTAAAAATATCAGATTTTTTAGTAAATATGATGAAAGAAATAGAAGATTTTATATCTTTATTAAAAGTAGAAGAGAAGTGTGTGGATTTAGAATTGCCTGAGGAGGAAAAAGGTTTTGTTATTTGGGCGGACATTAATGGCGCTGATAATCCTTCTGGTTACGAGCGATTGCTTGAAATCGCATTACAGAGATATGGTTATCAAATGAAGTGTATAACAGAGGTTGATGACGCTATTGAGCAAGGTAAAGAGGCGGTTGCTGTGATAGCTAATTTAACTAAGTTAGAAGAGGGTGTTTTTGAAGAAGTAAGTATGAAATTTAAAAATGGTTGTGAAAAACTCATAGCCATTTATCCAAATGAATTTGGTGGCGATAGTTCTACCTTGAAATTGCCATTAGATTTTGATGATTTAATTTCTGAATTGATTGTTTAATCATCCACCTCCTACAGGTGTTATTACTTCAATACTATCGCCTTGTTGCACATTAGTTTGTTTTAGCTGAGTTTGTTGTAATATTTCGCCGTTTAGTTCAATGGCAGACCATTTTTGAATATAATTTAATTTATTTAAAATATTGTAAAGAGAATCTTCTGCTACAGAATGTTTTAGACCATTTATTTTTATGTTTATCATTGCCAATCCTTCCATACAGGCTCGTAGCCTGCATCTGTAATTACTTTTGCCATTTCTGATGGACTGCGTTGGTCGCCAATGTCAAACTGAGCGCCAGATTTTTCAGCCTTACTATCTTCCGAATATCCACCTGGTTCTGTGCTACTTCCAGCTGACATCTGTGTAACGCCACATGGTAGTAGGGTATTTCTTAAATCTGATGATTCTCTGGTTGATAACACAATTGGCGAATCGTTAAAGATTAATCTAAATACACATATTAACTTAGCTAATTGTTTATCGCTAACAGGATATTTAATTTCAAAATCAGTACCCATTGGTTGCATACGTGGAAAGCTAAATGATAGCACGGATTTCCAGTGTTTTTGTTGTAGATATTTGCCATGTATTGCCAAGGCGTAAGCATCTGGAATCATATCTGCAATTCCTAATAATATGCCAATACCTAGGCGACGCATACCTGCTTTGCCACCGTGATCAATACAATGCAGGCGGTTTGTAAAATCTTTTTTACGTCCTTTAATATGTATTTGATCATATATTTTACGATCATAGGTTTCTTGGTATATGGTTAAGCCGTCTATGCCAGCTTGGACACAAGTTTGATATTCGGCAACTGATTCAAATGGTTGTGTTTCCATAGATAAAGCGGGAAAGTTATCTTTTAAGGCGTGGGCAACTTCGGCTAAAAATTCTGGTGTGATATGTTTGCGGTCTTCTCCAGATACTAATAGCAAATTGCGAAAACCTTGTTTGGATAATATTTGACATTCTTTAACGGCTTCTGCCACACTAATTTTTCGCCGATTGATTTTATGGTTAGCCGCGTAACCGCAATAGCTACAGATATTAGAACAAAAATTGCTTAGGTAAAGCGGTACATATAATTGAATGGTGCGTCCAAAACGTTGTAGGCTGATATTTTGACTGCGATTAGCCATTACATCTAAAAAGGAATCAGATGCGTCAGAGAGTAAAATGGGAATGTCTTCCACTTCGATTTGGCTTTTATTTAAAATAGTTGCAACTTGTTCGCACGTGGCATTTTTTGCTTTATTTAAAATGCTTTGTCTATCTATATTTTTTAAAACTTCGTCAATTTGTTTTGTATTCACACGACTATCCTTGCAATTTATCTAGAAGACCTGTGATAGGGCTAGATGCTGATGCGTATTTGTTGATGTTGGCACAGCCGGCTTTAAATGCTTGCCGACCAGCTTGAGCCGCTAATTTAAACGCGTTTGCCATTTCTATAGGTTTATTTGCCACAGCTATGGCAGTGTTTAATAATATTGCATCGGCACCTATTTCAAATGCTTCGGAGGCATGGCTAGGGGCTCCGATACCAGCATCTACCACTACTGGTATGGAGGCTTGTTCGATAATTATTTGTATTTGATCTTTGGTTGTTAAGCCTTTGTTTGTGCCAATTGGCGCTGCTAACGGCATTATTGTAGCACAGCCTATTTCTTCTAATTTTTTTGCTAATATTGGATCTGCATTAATGTAGGGCAACACGGTGTAGCCTTCGTTTATTAATACCTGAGCAGCTTTTAAAGTTTCGATACCATCTGGTAATAATGTGCGAGGATCGGGGGTAACTTCTATTTTAACCCATTTTGGCAAGCCCATAGCAGTCGCTAAATGTGCCATACGGATAACTTCTTGTGCGTCTTCTGCTCCAGAAGTGTTTGGTAGTAGCTGTATGTCTAAATCTAGTAAAGGGTCAATAATGTTGCTGGCATTACCAGAGGCATCGACACGTCGCAATGCTACAGTTACGATTTGGGTGCCAGAAGCTTTGATTGCTTCGACCATTTGTGAGGCGTTGGCAAATTTGCCTGTTCCCAACATCAAGCGCGAATTAAAGGTTTTATTGCCTATTTTTAATAAGTCATTCATGTTTGCAGCTTTCTATGTTTATAATTAAAGATTGTCTATTATACTTATGTTTAGGTGTTTGTCCAAGTTAGTTAGTTTATATGCCTTTTAATAATCGTTGTCCTAATATTTTAGGTAATCCACGTCTAATTATAGCATTGGCAGTTTTTCTTGCGTTGTATGTAACACGTCTGTAATGGATAGTATCGCCATCTAAAATCACATAACAAGCGCGTGGATCGTTATCTCTTGGTTGTCCAACAGAACCGATGCTGACATATAATTTTTGATTGGCTATTGAAAATGTTGATATCTTTTCGTGCGGATATAAAGTGCCGTCCATAGTGCATAAAAATGGTTTGTGATTATGCCCGACAAAGCAGGTGTCAAATTTTTTAAATTGTTTTGTTAAGACATCTAATATTTCTTGATATTTAGCATTGTTGTCAATTTCTGTTACATAATCAAATACAGGATTTTCAACTGAGCCGTGTACAAATAAATAAGGTGAATCTAAATAAGCTGATTTTAATTTGCGTATATCAGCAGGTATTTCTGTGTTTTTTATTATTTGTTGAGTCCAATATATAGCTTCTGCTGCTATTGGATTAAATCGTCTTGGGTTGGTTAAAATAGCATATTCGTGGTTGCCAAGAATCCTGATAGAGGCTTTCTCTTTGACTAAGCGATAACATTCTATTGGAAAAGGCCCGTACCCTATGATATCTCCAAGGCTAATAATGTCTGTAACTCCTATTGAGTCTATATCAGACAAAACAGCTTTAAGAGCTTCGTAATTTCCGTGAACATCTGATATGATAGCAATCATAAAATTAGTATACTAAATTAATTATGAATACAAACGAGAAAATCCAAAGGTGTTTAGATAATTTACCAAACTCGCCAGGGGTTTATCTAATGTTAAATAATCACGGCACGATTATTTATGTGGGTAAATCTAAGAGCTTGGATAAACGGGTGCGTAGTTATTTTAATAGAACAATTACAGATAAAAAAACAAGATGTTTAATCGATAGTATAGACAATATTGAAATAAGACAAACAGCTACGGAGGTCGAAGCTTTTTTGTTGGAAAACAAACTGATTAAGCGTTATAAACCACAATATAATGTAAATTTAAAAGATGGCCGTACTTATCCTTATTTGGCTATTAGTAAAGAGGATTTTCCTAGGGTATATGTTACTAGAAATTATTTACCTGACGAGGCAATATATTTTGGGCCTTTTGTCGATGTAGGTTGTTTATACGAAAGTATAAATTTATTACAGGAAATATTTAAATTTCGTACAACTAAAAAAGACTTAACAAAAAAACGTTATGAGCGGCCTTGTTTAAACTATGCAATTAATCGCTGTACGGCACCGTGTGCAGGCAAGGTGGATAAATTGCAGTATGCTAAACAGATTAAACAATTAACTTTGTTTTTGCAGGGCAAAAAAAGTAATTTAATTAAGCAGTTAAAATCTGATATGGAAGTATGTGCTCAAGAATTAAAATTTGAATTGGCTGCACAATATCGTGATAAAATAAAAGCTTTATTAAGCCTTAATAAGGGTAAAAAGGTTATTAAAAGAGCTCAGGCAAATAATGGTGATGTGTCTATTGATGTTCAAGCGGGGTTGTATGAATTGCAAACATTGTTTTGTTTGGATAAATTGCCTAATATCATAGAGGGTATTGATATTTCTAATACTTCAGGTCGAGAATCAGTGGGCTCTGTGGTGCATTTTCGTAAAGGTTATCCTTATAGTTCTAATTATCGCCATTATAAGATTAAAACAGTTGTAGGCGCTAATGATTATGCATCTATTTATGAAATTGTATTGCGTAAATACGGGCGTATAAAACGAGAAGGCGGAAAATTTCCAGATATTCTTTTGATAGATGGCGGTTTGGGACAATTAGCCAATGCCCAGTTTGCTTTAAATAAAATAGGTTCAGTGCCGTCTTTTTTAATTTCATTGGCTAAACGTGAAGAGTTGATATATACATCTGGTCGTCAAGAGCCGATCAGGTTGCCAGCAGATTCAGTAGCGTTGCGTATTTTGCAATCGGTTAGAGATGAAGCCCATCGTTTTGCCCAACGTTATCATAAATATTTAAGGGATAATAAAAGTTTAAAAATACCTTAATAGAGGTTTTGTTTTATAGGTTTTGATATAGATTTGTTTTGAGAAGAGTTTTAAATCATAGCAAAAAATCTTAATTCCAGTATAGTTATAATGCAATATAAATATATTTAATATGATAGGTAGAGTACATAATGTTTAAGGTAGTTATCGCTGGACGTCCCAATGTTGGTAAATCATCACTTTTTAATGCCCTTGCGGGGGTGCGCACAGCCATTGTAGATCCTACAAGTGGCGTAACCAGAGACAGAATTAGCACAGTAGTTGATTTTGGCGAGGGAGAATACGAGTTGACAGACACAGGTGGAATAGGTGTTGTCGATGTTAGAGAACTTAAAGATGAGGTAGAGCGTCAAATATTGATGGCGTTAGAGCAAGCAGATTTGATTTTGTTTATGGTAGATGCATTAGATGGTTTGGTGGCGGCTGATAGAGAAATTGCCAAGCAATTGCGTAAATATGGCAGACCAATTTATCTATTGGCTAATAAGGTTGATAACGATAAAGCTAGGACTAATTTGTTGGATTTTAACAAGCTAGGTTTTGGCGAAGCTCATTCTATGACATTAAAACAGCGTCGTGGTATTAGATCGTTACGAGATAGAATTGCCAGAGATATCCCAAATGGTAAATCTAAAAAGATAGAACCTGCCGTTAAGGTAGCTTTTATGGGGCGTCGCAATGTGGGCAAATCTAGTTTAATTAATGCTTTAGCAAATGAAGAGCGAGTGATAGTTAGTGAGCATGCGGGTACAACTAGAGATGCCGTAGATGTCGAATTTACCCGTGGAGAAGAAAAATTTATAGCTATTGATACAGCTGGTCTTCGTAAAAAAGGCAAATATGATACCCAGATAGATTTTTATTCTACAGTTAGAAGTAACAATAGTATCAATAACTGTGATGTGGTGATTTTGGTTTTAGATGCCACTGAAGGTATGGGTAGGGTTGACAAACGTATTGCCGATGCAATTTTAGAAAGTTATAAACCATGTGTAATAGTTGTCAACAAGTGGGACTTGGCAGAAGGGCGTACTACACCAGAAATATACGAAGAATATTTAACTAAAATATTGCCGGGTTTTAGTTATGTACCGTTAGTTTTTGCCTCGGCAGAAACTGGATTTTGTGTTTGGCAGACAGTACGTGTAGCTAGGGATTTATTAGAACAAACTCGTCAAAGGATATCGACAAGTTATTTAAATAATAAAGTGATGAAAGTTATTAAAGAACGCTCACCTGGTGCGCCATTTGGAAAAGTTCCAAAGATTTATTATGCAACACAAACAGATTCGACTCCACCGACTATTGTTTTATCAGTAAATAATGAAAAACTATTTGCGGATAATTATAAACGGTATTTAATTAATGCTTTGCGTGAAGAATTACCATATAAAGAAGTACCCATTAAGTTGATTTTTAAGGAGCGTGGTCGTGGGGAGAAGTAAACGTAAAGCATCGACTTTAGTAGAGATAGAAGAACCAAAAGAAAGAGTATTGGCCGTAGGAGTTTATACCTATGGCGATGAAAATATGCAAGAAAACTTTGAAGAGTTTAAGCAACTTTGTGAAGCAGCTAATTTAGATGTAGTTTGTGAACATTTACAAAAAATCCAGAAACCTAAAGGTCAATATTTTATAGGGCCTGGGCGTGCAGAGGCTTTGAGTCATATTACAATGGAGCAAGACATTGATGCTGTTTTATTGGATTGTCAATTATCGCCTCGACAAGAATTTAATCTTCAAGAATTATTAGGTGTTAAAATTTTGGATAGGACAGCATTAATATTAGATATATTTGCCAGAAATGCGCGTTCTAAACAGGCTAAAATTCAGGTAGAGTTAGCTCAATTGCAATACACTAAAACTCGTTTAAAACGTATGTGGACACATTTGGATAGGTACAAAGGTGGTGGTGTTGGTTCGCGAGGTCCAGGAGAGTTGCAATTAGAAACAGACAAGCGCTTGATAGGAGCTCGCATTAAACATCTTGAAGGTGTGGCTAAATCTATTTTGTCGCAAACAGGTGAGCAAAGTAAGTTGCGTCAAGATGAATTTAAAGTTTCTTTAGTAGGGTATACCAATGCAGGAAAATCTTCTCTTTTAAATACGATTACTGGCTCAGATGTTTTTGTAAAAAACCAATTATTTGCTACGCTGGACACTAGAACACGTAAATTAGGGCAAAAATTAGTTGGTAAAGAAGTCTTAATTAGTGATACAGTTGGCTTTATCCGTCGTTTACCTCATTCTTTAGTGCAGTCGTTTCATGCTACGTTAGAAGAAGCTATACATGCAGATGTGTTGTTGCATGTAGTAGATGCTACCACTAATAATTTGCAGATACAAATTGATTCTGTAGATACGGTATTGTCCGAAATAGGTGTAACTAATAAAACTATTATTATGGTTTTTAATAAAATGGATATGGTTGAAGATCATGATAGTTTTAGGGCGATAGTTTCTAAATATGATAATATTGCATTGGTTTCCGCTAAGACGGGTTTGGGTATAGATGCTCTTTTGCACAGATTGCAGGACGAAGCTTTGAAACAGGTGAGGGAGAACGCTCGGTGAGCGATATTGATGAATTAGTTATAAATTATTTAAAATATAAAGCTATTCAAGAGCCTGACGCTCAGTCAAAAAAACAGTTGCGGGAGGTTGAAACAGCTTTAAACCGATATTATTGGCAAAAAGCCGACGATATTGTTCAGCGCATTATTTGTGATGGAGAAAATTGTTTAACCCAAAAAGAAATAAATTTTATTGATTTTGGATTAGTAGATGCGCGCTTATCGGGGAAAAAATCAATAGTAGCTACCATTGAAACAGAGTTGACAATCGAACATGATATTGAGGGTATGCCCCGTTGTTATTATTTATCTGAATGGTTAGGAGAACGGTGGAATTCGTTTCATACCGTTCAGGATATTGTTGGAAGTTCGTTAAATACGCAGAATAAAGCTCAATCTGAATTTGTAAAAAGTAATTCAGAAATAAAACGTCTTACTAAATTGCGTAATGATGTGTATGCTAAAATTAAGCCGTATTTGGTAGGTATTCCAGGCTTAAATGATAATATTATTAATTCAGTTGTACAAGGAGCGTTGGATTTGCAGTTAGAAAATGCTTCTTTGCAATGTTATCATAATCCAACAGCTAATAATTTAATCCAACGCAATAAAATAGCAACAATTAGACGCAATATTATTCTGGCATTATCTCAAAGATTAAGAAAGCACAAACTAGCTCCATTAGTGGTGGCTTTAGATGGAATAGCTAATAATATTTGGCAAGAAAAATTAAAAATCAGTTTGCGTGATGGTATAGTTGAAGACGTGCCTAAAGTTACAATTAGTAAAGAAGAACAGGCAAAAAAACAACGAGATTTTTTGCTAGGTGAGATGTATATTATTAAAAGTTTAATGCCCATAGCTGGTATTGAAGGCAGAAAATACAAAACAAGTCCTGTATTGTTAAATTTTGGTAGAAGGATTACTAAAAAAGACGTATTTGATATTTGGCAAAAAATAGTAGAGGTAGACCCTCGTTTGCCAGGTTCTCCAGATATGTTGCTAGCACCGTGTGAAGGAAGCGCCTTTTTTGAATGGGATAGAGATACACTGTTTATACCAATACATCCTACTTCTAGTATAGACGATTGCATAATAAATGGCGTGGCTAATTATAAAATTTTGATGGATATGCAAGGTGAACGAAGCATTAAGAATTTTTATTTTGAATTAAATCCTAAAGCTGATTTTAAGACGGCTTTTGTCAGAGATTATAAAGATTGGATAAAGCATATTGGCAATGGCAATAAGGGTAGTCTGAAAGAGCCAATTTTAAATTTCTTTTTTGAAAACTTTGCCCCTGATATCGATAAAGTCCCTGCGCCAAGGCATTTGTTAGTGTTGTCACCTATGGAACGACAAAATCTTATTATAGATTTAATGGGTATGTTGAAAGCTAAGTCTATTAGTTCTGAACAATGCTTTGATTTAGGTATTTTATTTTGGTTAAATCATAAGCTAGACAATGCTATCAAATTGTTAGAGCTAGCATTAAGTAAAGGTATGCAAAGTAGTAAGGTATTGGTATGTTTGGGTTGTTTAAATAAGGAAAAAGGTTTTTTTAAAGTTGCATCTGGGTATTTTCGCAAGGCTTGTCAGGTGCGTAGTTCATCTATTTGGTATTTAATAGCACAGCGTCTTAAATAGGTTTTTATGGATATTTTAACAGAGATTATAAATTATAAACGTCAGGAAATTAGCCATTTACTTGCATCGCGCTCGGCTTTAAAGTTGCAAGCTTATCAATCTGGTTTATCTTCTTCTTCTTTTAAAGAGGCCTTACTAAAACAGGGCACTTCTATTATTGCGGAGGTAAAAAAAGCCTCGCCTTCTGCAGGTATTATATGTCATGATTTTAAACCTGTAGAAATAGCCTTAAATTATGTAAAAAATGGTGCTAGTGCTATATCTGTATTAACAGACGAAAAGTTTTTTAAAGGTCATTTAGATTATTTGCAAGCAGTACGCCAAAAAGTTGATGTGCCTATCATAAGAAAAGATTTTATCATTGATGCTTTGCAAATATATCAAGCTAAGATAGTGGGGGCTTCGGCTTTTTTATTAATAGCTTCTGTTTTAACTGTGGAGCAAATGGCAGAGTTTATTTCTATAGGTGAAGATTTGGGATTAGACGCTTTAGTTGAGGTTCATAATCAAGATGAACTTGATAAGGCATTGTTGGCAAATCCTAAAATTATCGGTGTGAATAATCGTAATTTAAGGACTTTTAAAACGTCTTTACAGACATCGTTTGATATGATAGATGCTATTAAATGTGCGGGGATAGAAGTAGCTGTGAGTGAATCGGGTATTAAAACCCAAGCAGAAATAGAGAGTTTATATAAGTCTGGTTATGATGCTTTTCTTATAGGTGAAAGCCTAATGCGTGGCATTTTGTAATAGAAATTGATATATTTTAAAAAAGCCCCGTTTAACGGGGCTTTTTTAAAAGCTGTAACATTATAAATATTAACGAGCGTATTCTTCAAATCGCGTTTCGCGAATTACTGACACCTTTACTTCTCCAGGGTAAGTCAATTCCTCTTCTACTTTTTTAGCTACATCTCTGGCTATTTTCATAGCTGCTTTGTCGCTGGTTATATTTGGTTTTACAATCACGCGTATTTCACGACCTGCTTGTATAGCAAAAGCTTTGTCAACACCATCAAAACTGGCGGCAGTTTCTTCTAGCTGTTCTAGGCGATTAACATATCTTTCTGTGCTCATATTTCTTGCGCCTGGACGGCTGGCTGAGACAGCGTCTCCTATATGAGCTAGTATTCCATATAATGATGTATATGGAATATCTTCGTGATGTGCTCCAATGGCATTTATAACTTCTTCGCATTCGTTGGCACGTCTGGCTATTTCCATGCCAATAGCTGGGTGAGTGCCTTCTAATTCTTGGTCGACAGCTTTGCCAATATCATGAAAGAGTCCCGCGCGTTGTGCTAGTGCGACGTCTAATTTTAATTGACCGGCTATTAATCCTGCTGTTTGAGCAACTTCAATACTATGGTTAAGAACATTTTGACCGTATGAACTTCGGTATTTTAAACGCCCTAAACATTCTACGATGCGAGGGTGAACATTATGTATATTTAAATCATATAATGCTTTCTTACCGGCTTCTTTGATGCCTTTTTGAACTTCTTGTCGTGCTTTTTCGACTAATTCTTCTATGCGTGCAGGATGTATGCGTCCATCGGATATTAGCATTTCCATCGAATGTCTAGCTACTTCACGGCGTACACAATCAAAACAGGATAATACAATTACGCCAGGAGTGTCGTCGATAATAACATCTACCCCGGTTATTTTTTCAAATATTCTAATATTGCGACCTTCTCTGCCAATAATACGTCCTTTCATTTCATCGCTGGGTATTTGAACGGTAGTTACTACGCGTTCCATAGGTCCTTCTAAGTTTAGGCGTTGCAAGGTCATTGTTAAGATTTCGGTTGCTTCTTGTTCGGCTGTTTCTTTGGCGTATTCATGTTTTGTCTTAATGAATTGGGATATTTCTTCTTGCATACTTTCTTCGACTAAAGCCATTAAATTTTCACGGGCGGTTTCTTCGGAGATGTTGGCTATTTCTAGTAATTTCTTTTTTTGATTATCGATTGTTTCGTTTAGCTCTCTTTCACGCAATTTTATATTTTTTTCTGTTTCACTTATTGTAGCTTCTTGACGTAATAAATTTTCATCGCGCTTGTCTAATACATCAAGTTTTTTGTTAATCATATCTTCGCGCTTGCTCAGGCGTTTTTCTGTTTCTTTTAAGTCACGACGAGACAGCTCGTTTTCTTGATCTAATTTTTCTTTGCGTTTAAGCTGAATTTCTTTTGCACTAATTTCCGCATCTTTAATTATACGTTTTTTCTCTTCTTGGGCATTTTGAATAATATCGTCTGCCTCAATTTTTGCATTTTTCTTTTTACCTTTGTCTAAGATTAGCTTGATAAAAATACCAATAACTATGCCAGCACCTAATGCCAACATAACAAACATAATAGTGTTACCGCTCATGGTTAGCTCCTGTATAAACCTATATAAACAAACGGTTTAAGCGTTGCTAAAGACTTTTGGTATGTATAGACGCAATTACGACACCATTTATAGTTACGATGGTGTTTTGAAATTTAAACAAAATAGCTGTTACACTATGGTAATTAAATAATTTAGTATTTTATATCTATATATAACCGGAGTCAGGCTCTGCCTAAATATCCGTAGTTTTGGTATTGTAACAAGCCCATAAGTTAAATGCAAAACTTATCAACTGATACTTGGATAAGTAGTGATGTCTTGTTATAATCAGTTTATGAAAATTTCAATTATCGGTGGTGGTCAAGTTGGTAGTACAATAGCTAAGCAATTAAGCTATGAAGGACACGATATAACTCTTATAGATAGTGACTCTGAAATTATCCGTAATTTAAAAAGTGATGTTGATGGTTTTTTAACCGTGGGCAACGGAATGAGTCCTAAAGATTTATTAAGAGCAGGTTTTGATGAGGCCGATGTTGTGGTTGGAGTCTCTTCTAAGGATGAAGTTAATTTGTTGGCTGCTCAGTGGGCAAAGAAAATGGGGAATCCTGTTACAATTGCACGTGTGAGGCATCCCGAGTACAATAGTAATTCCTTGGATTTGCCAGATGGATTAAAGGAAATAGATCGTATTATTAATCCTGATAATCTCACAGTGCAAAGTATAGTTAGGTTGGTTGAAACACCAGGTGCAAATGAAGCTTTTGATTTTAATGATGGCGAGATATTATTGCGTGGTTTTATAGTGCCAAAAGACGCCCCTATTGTTGGTAAGTCATTGGGGCATATACGTAAAGTATGTGATATGGATCATTTTCTTGTTGTGGCAATCATTCGTGATGACGAGGTAATCATTCCCAATGGTGACGATGTAATTAAACCAAATGATAATATTTTTGTTTTGTTGCCTAAGGATGCTTTGCCTTTATTTTTACCACTTATTAATAGATTTGTAGGTGATGTAAATCGGGTTATTATTTCAGGCGCAACAGGGGTTGGTATTCAGTTGGCGCTTGAATTAGAAAAAGAAATATCTCAAGTTGTTTTAATCGATAGTGATATAAAGCGTTGTGAGCAAGCATCAGAAGTGTTGACACACACGCAAGTAATGTGTGGCAATTCTACTCAGGTTAATTTTTTGAAAGAGTGTAGGGTTGATGCTAGTGAATTATTTATAGCTGTATCAAAAGATTATGAAAAAAATCTAATAACTACACTATTGGCGCGCCAATATGTTAATGGGCGTATTATGATGGTAACTTCTAATCCAGATTTGGTGCCTATTTTAAATGTTGTAGGCCCCGATGTGTTGATTAATCCTAGATTGTTGACTATTGGCACTATCATGGAGACGATTCGACAAGGGCGTATTTTATCTGTATATAAAATGCGAGAGCAAATGGCAGAAGCGTTAGAAGTAGTGTTGCCAGAGCATTCTCCGTTAGTTGGTAAGGCTTTAAAAACTTTAAAATTGCCTAAAGGCGCTATTATAGGAGCTGTATGCAAAGCGGATGGGATGTTGATACCGACTGGTGAAACAGTCTTAGGTGCAAAGGAGCGTATAGTTGTTTTTGCCACTGAAACAGCAATTGAACAATTAGAACGGTTGTGGAGATAAGTTAAATTTTTTGAAATCTTCTTGAAAGTTTAGTCTTTAGCTGTTTATACTTGTTGAGATAGTTATTTTTATTTGGTCGTAAGGAGGTCTATGGCACAAAAGTGCTGGGGAATAGATATTGGTTCCGTTGCTGTTAAAGCGGTATGTGTGCAAAAGTCTAAAACAGGTGTAACTGTTTTAGATACGGCTTATATACCGTTTGAAAAGCAGACCGAAGATAAAATAGAACGTATTTCACAGGTGCGTGGTGCTATAGAGGAGTTAGTAAATACTAAAAAAGTAGGTTCTATACCTGTTGTTGTGTCTTTAATGGGGCATAACGCTTTGCATAAAGTATTTGAATTGCCACCTATCCCTAAAAATAAAGTAGCAGAATTAGTAGGTTTTGAAGCTCGTCAGCAAATTCCATTTGATTTAGAAGATGTTGTTTGGGATTATCAAGTAACGTCTGATTTTCAGCCTGGTGAGCAGGTGGAAATTTCTTTATTTGCTATTAAAAGAGATGTTATTGACGATTTTTTGGCGGTTATCAGTGAGTTTAATCTAAATATAGATGCCTTACAGCTTAATTCATTGGCTAGTTATAATTTTATAGCTTATGAAAAACCTATGGATGAAAAACCTGTTGTGATGGTAGATATCGGTGCAAATAACTGTGAGTTTATCATTGTAAATAAAGGCAAGTATTACGTTAGAAAATTAACTGTATCAGGAAATAATTTTAGTAATTTATTATCAGAAAAATTTAAAATATCATTTGAAGAAGCACAAGAGTTAAAACATAGTATGGCTGAATCAAAGCAGGCCGAAAAATTACAAAGAGTGCTTTCTCCAAAGTGGCGTGATTTTGTGGGGGAATTACAGCGTTCTCTAGGATATTATAAAACAATTTGGCGTGATTTAGATTTAGAAAAATTATTTTTAGTTGGTGGAACGGCAAATCTGGCTGGTTTTGATGATTATTTACAAAATAATCTTGGTTTTAAAGCAGAGTCTATTAATCAGACAAGTGTTTTTGATTTTGCCCCTTCTGTTGCTGAATCAGATTTTCAAAAGAAAACAGCAGAGATGTCAGCTGCTTTAGGCTTGGCGTTACAAGGTGTAGGTAAAGTTACTGCTAGTATTAATTTAATGCCTCCGGCGTTAGCTCAAGCCAAGGCACTTAAAGCTAAACGTCCAATAATAGCACTATCTCTAGTTGCTTTTATATTGTCATTAGTGGTAAGTTGGGTTGTTGTAGATAGAGATTTAAAGCAAGTTAAAAAATTAAAGGTGAAGATAGATAAAGCTTTAAAGAAGGTGTCAAAAGTTGAAAAAAATTATAAAGCGGAATATACAAAAATAGAGCCATTGCAGCAGGAAATCCAATATTTAACCTCTATGTATATAGGTCGTAATATGGTATTGGATGTTCAAAATAGTTTGTTGAATTTATTAAAAAAATCAAATACTAAGTTTATATCTTTAAAAAGTGAACAAATTGTAGAAGATGAAGATAAAGTAGACGATCCAGCGCAAGAGAAAGAAAAAGAAATAGGTTTTTCTTTTGGTGGTTTTAAAAAAGCTAAAAAAGTTAAAGTTAAAAAAGAAACAGAAATTATGGATTTGAGATCACATAGTCTAAAATTTAATTTTATCGGTAGAATTTTAGTCAGTCGTGAGATTGCGCAGGAAAAACAAACTTTTGCAGATCCTAAAATTAATGATGGCGATGCGTTTACCGTGGCTAAAATAGATAGGCCTCCGCCGAAAAAATTTAATATTCAGCAGGTTACAACTAAAGCGTTGCAGCAGAGAATAGTAAGTGCGTTAAAGCAAGACGGGCGCCCTAAATTTTCAAAGGTTGAATTAGTTGATATTTCCCCAGAAACAGTAACATTTTCTTCCACGCGAAATGTGTGGTTTAGGGTTTGTGATAAGGATGGATCACGTGAGAGTCCTTGGTTTAGTGTAACCACCGAAACCACAGAGAAATATAAACGTTTTGAGGTTAGTTGGGAGTGCTCTGAATAATGGATATATTAAAGCGTTATTGGTTTTGGGTTGGTGCAGGGGCAATACTTTTAGTCATTGTTATAGTTCGTTTTACTATTATAAAAAGTTATAATGATGAATATGCCAAGGCTATTAAGCAAATATCAAAGTCGTCAAAACAGATAGCCGGTAAAGTAAAAAAAGCTAAAAATTTACCCAATCAAAATATGATTAATCAGGCTAAACATACAATTGAACACTTAACTGAAATTAAAGACGATTTAAATGAGTTGTTACAAAAGCGTAATGCACCTCTAGATAAATATTTTGGATTTTCTGTGGGCACATTAAGGGATGATTTGCCCGACCCTGTCTCTTTTAAAGAATCGTATGGTAATGAAATAAGGGCTTTGGTGGAATTATTAAAAAAAAATCCCGGTTTTGAAACTGGCCTAAGTATAGATAAGGAAGAAAACACTTTAACTCCAGGTGCATTTGAATTTGACGCTAATCTTTATCGAGATGGTAAAATACAAGAAGAAAACATACCTTTAACCCAAAAGAAGTTTTGGATACAGGAGTTGATAGTTAAGGCTTTATTAGGGGTTAAAATCTATGGTGTGGAAATTGTGCCTTTAGAGGTCTTAAAAAAAGATAAAAAACCTGTTTTAGAAAGGTTATCAGCTGAGGATGGTTCTAAAATTAACCGTGAATATGCTGAAGGGCTTTATAAGAGAGAATATTGCATAGAAAAATTGCTTAAATTGTCTGTAGACAATGGTTTGCGTTATGATATTGAAAAAAGATTTAGACTTTTTAAGGTTACTATCAAGGCAGAGATGCAGTATTCTTTAGTAGCAAAAACATTAGAGGCATTATTGGCTATTGAGCCAATGATAGTTAAAATCCGCGATTTGCAAATTGTATCTACATTGGGCGAAAAAAAATCAGAATCAAAAAGTGAATTAATGAATCGTTATAAAGAGCCGGCAGTAGAAGTTACAATTAACCTATATGGCTTAGATTATTTAAATGCACAAGAAAGAAAACATGTCTCTGCTATGCAGGAGGATAATTAAAATGGATAAATTTAAACATTTTATGTTATCTCATTTCGAAAAAATCATTTTAGTTATTAGTTTAATGATCTTAGGCTTAGCTTTAAAAGCTATGTTTACTAATAGCGAGATTGATCAATTGGCAGCGACAAATCAAAAATATATTAAAACAGTTATAAAAAAGATTAAGTCTAACAGAGTTGATGCAAACGTGTTGGCTCCTTATAAAAAACAGTTTTTAGAATATCAAAATGATGTACATAGTGCGCAGGGTGCTTATTTTTGGGCTGTGGCTGTTAGGCCGGAGCAACCCCCTGCAACAGCTGGAAAGAAGAAAAAACTTTCTGTTCAGGAGGAGGTAGTCAGGCGTTATGTATTTGGTGCTATCAAATTAACAGCAAAGGTACAGATGGGCTTGGTACAGTTGCATTGGTTTGATAATCCAGAAAATAAACAGGCCGTAATTGGTTATCGTGTGTATAGACGCAAAGTTGGTGGTCAGTGGGGCGAAGCTCTAAATTCTGAACCAGTTAAGGCGTGGGAGCAATTTGAAGATAGTTTTAGTAAAGATAGTTTGGGTAAAAATCCTAGCGTATCTCAAAATAAGTTTGCTTCAAAATTTAAAAAAATACAAAAAAATAAGACAGCAAAGGGTAGTAAAGAGTTAAAAAAAGAGGATGAGATAGAAATTCATCATGAATATCGTTATGAGGATTCGACCGTTCATCCAAGCACTCGTTATCAGTATAAGGTAGTTACTATTGTTAAGTTAGGCGGTTTAGACGGCAAAGATGTTTTGGTTGATGAATTTCCATCTGTTTCTATTAATGTTCCACGATCTGTAAAGATTTTTTATGTTGGTGGTTCTACTATGGGAGTGAGTGTAGAAATTGTAAAGTTCGAAACAGTTGAAGATACTTTTAGTAATGAAAAAAAGGCGTACGTTGTACATAAAAGTTTTTTTACAAAAAAAGGTGAAGAAATTGGTGTGGGTCGAGGAGGCAGGTCAGTTCGTAAAGTTAAAGTAGGTAATATACGCAAGAATGTAGATTTTGCATCTGGATACACATTGTTGGATATTGTTAATGAGAAAAAATTTGTAGATGAAGAGCAAATAAAAACTATAATTGACCCTACTACTGGTAAAGAAAAACAGATTGTAAAAAAAATAAAAGTACAAAAGAAGTTGGACTATATTTTGGTTTTAGATAACGAAACGAAAAAGAAAATTAAAAAGTATAAAATTAAGAAGATAGAATTTAAAAATATTTTAAATGAACTAAAGTAGAGGCTTAAATAATTATGCTTGAATCTTGCCCTTCTTTAGTCAATCACTATAGTGTTAATTCCTTTGTGGCTTTTGATGCTTGTTTGGAGATATGCAAATGAAAAAATGGAGTCTTTTTCTAGTTACAGCTAGTTTAGTTATTGGTTGTATGGGAAATCAAAAAAATGAACAGGCTCAGAAGTCTGATGTTGCAGAAGCATCGGCGGAAAGTGGGCTTTTCTTTTGGCATAGTGCAGAAAGTAAAGTGCCAAGTAGTAATGTTGAAGTCCAATCTGCCCAGTCTGTTAAGATGGCTGAGACTGAAACTAAAAATCAGGCTGATATTGTTTCTGTGCCTGAGGCAGATGTTGCACCTGATGAGGTACCTACTCTTGGACGTCGTCATCATGCGGAAGTATCGAGTAAATCTAGAATATCTATTTTATCTCGTAGCAAAAACAATCAAAGTCTTGAGACAAAAAGAGCAGGTGTTCATACAGCAACTAGGTCTAACAATGTACAGCAGCTGCGCGTACAAAAAGAGACTGTTTCAGAAGGTGTAAAAGTTGATAACGGTAAAGACAATTTAAAAAATACTGCTGTATTGGAGCGTTTAGAAGCATTAGCTGGAATGAGAAGTGTTAATGAACAGTCTAGCATTATAGCATCAAAACATTTTACTGAAGCGGGTAAAAAATTATATCAGAGTTTTAAATATGAAGATGCCCGTAAGCAATTTAGAAAAGCTGTAAGGTTGGATGGTTCAAATGATGAAGCGCGTGATTATTTAGCTCGTACAGATGCTCTTTTGGGTGCAGAAGGTATGGACAGGGTTAAAACAACTCAAGAATGGGTGGTTCAAGAAAAACGTGTTAGAATTCAAGAAATTAAGATGGAATTGGAACGCGATCTTGAAAAGGCTATAGTATTGCGCCGTCAAGGTAATTTGGTACAAAGTAAAAAGAATGTGGACAGAGTTAAAGAACGTTTAAAATGGTTGCCAGCAGATTATGGTGCAAGCATGATAGATTTGCGTCAACGCGCTGAAGCATTATCCCGTGAAATCGATACTAATTTAGTAAAAAATACAGAACAACAGGAATTATTACAAATTGAGCAGGCAAAAGAATTGGCTCAGCAAAAGTACTTGTTAGAACAAAAGTCGCATAATTTACGAGTCGAACAGTTGTTGTCTAGGATAGACGAATTTATTGCAATTGGTGATTTTGAAAAAGCACAAAACCTTTCTATGAAGGTATTGGGTATAGATCCTGGTAATCAACGTGCTGAGAAGCTACTTAAAATCTCAGTTGATGAGGGTTATCGAGCACTAGCTAAAAAGAATGAAGTTTTACATGATCAAAAGCATCGTTTGAGTATAGAAAAGGTACGTGAATCGGCCATTCCTTGGGATAAGGTTTTGGTATATCCAGATGATTGGGATGTAATTAGTCAGCGTAGTTCAGAGGATATCGACGAAACTGATAAAGAAGCATGGGCTATTCAAATCGATCAAAAAATGCAATCGCCTGTTACTTTTAATTTTGAACAAACTCCAATTGCGGCAGTAATTGATTTTTTAAGAGTAGCTACTGGAGTTAATATTATTTTAGATCAAAATGCTTTGATTGATGAAGATAGTGGTGAGATGCGAGAAATCCCAATTACCTTACAAGTAAGTGATATGCCCGCCAATACGGCATTAGATTGGGTTTTAAAATTAGCTAATTTAAAACGTACAATGCGTGATCAGGCATTGTTTATTTCTACAGACGTAGAAGGTGATGCTATTTTAAAATTATATGATATTCGTGATTTAACCTTAGCTTTGCAAGATTTTCCAGGTCCTGATGTTTCATTAAGTACAGGAGATGATGATGGAGGAACGGTTGAGTTTGGTGAGGGAGAAGCGGAATCTGTTTCAATAGGTGATATTGCCGAGTTAATTCAAAATAATGTTTCTCGTGATACTTGGGGCGAAAACAATACCATTGAAGAACATAATGGCAAATTATTAGTAAGCCAAAAACCTTCAGTTCATAAGCAAATAGAAGAGTTGTTAGCATTTTTCCGTCGTGCAAAATCTATGCAGGTGAATATCGAAAGTCGTTTTATTACCATAGGCGAAGATTTCTTGGAAGAAATAGGTGTAAATTGGGGGCAAGACGCTCAAAGTCCAGGTTATATAGATGCTGATAGTAATGAAACTATGATTATGTGGAATGCAAACGAATCTTTTGTGCAAGGTTCACAGTTAAGTAAAACAGGAGGATTTGGTTTTGCTTATCAGTTTTTAAATATGCCACAATTAAATTTTATGTTACAGGCATTACAAAAAAATGGCAAAGGAACGGTTTTATCTTCTCCTAGAATCACTTTGGCTAATACGCAACGTGGTCATATAATGGTAGCCGATCAAAAATCATATATTGCTGATTATACAGTAGAAGAAAATTCTTGGGATCCTGAGGTTAAAAATTATCAAGTAGGTGTGGTTTTTGATATACGGCCAATTATTTCAGCTGATAAAAAATATATTACCATGGTATTGCGTCCTGGTGTAGCAGAAGAAAAGCAAATTAGAACTATTCTTATAACTACTCCTGAGGAAGTTGATAGCGATGGTAACGTGGTTTCACATTCGGTTAGTTATCCTATTGAACTACCAGAGCTTTCAATTAGAAAAGTACGTTCGACAGTTACTATACCTGATGGAGGTACTTTATCAGTTGGAGGAAAAATGACTGCCCGTCGTATGAAGGGAAGTTCTGGAGTACCTTTCTTATCTAATATTCCATTTTTGGGGCGTTTATTTTCCACAAGAACAGATGTTGATGAAAATGAAAATCTTATTATCTTAGTTCATGGACGTGTGATTCTTTTTGAAGAAGAAGAAGCTAAACTTTAATATTGGAGTTTATGGTGAAAATTAAGAAATCATTAATCTTGTTACTTTT
>Ga0256837_1000772_pt1 | contig 25135 bp, 25 predicted proteins | sample 4562384metaG_FD_185976 | JGI IMG/M metagenome (GOLD analysis project Ga0256837, IMG submission 185976) | Hydrothermal vent microbial communities from Guaymas Basin, Mexico - 4561-384 | ecosystem: Environmental > Aquatic > Marine > Hydrothermal vents | place: Mexico: Guaymas Basin | collected... | reverse complement strand
TAATGAAGTTTACTATCAAGCTGAAAATAATTTGGATTTAAAAGGAGTTAAACTGTTACCATTAGTATCATAAAGAGGTGGAATGAAAAATCTTGTTTTACTGGTCTTGATTATTGGGAGCATTATATTTTAGGTATGTCATTTTTTAATGTTAATACGAAAGATGATTTTATTGATGAGTTTAATCGTTTAGTTCTAAATAATAGAAATTAAAATTGCTAAGTAAAGCCTAAGAGGTGGTTAATCTCTCAGGTAGTAGTTTACTGTTTAAAAGCGAAAACTATATAAATAGTTGCTATTATCAGATAGCCTACGGTATGAATATCAAAATGTGGTTGCATTTTTGACCTTTTCACAATCTAACCCCATAACCCACCATCTACAAATGTATAGACCAAAAAAAACCCCATCCCTCATTAAGAGAGATAGGGTTTATATTGCTTAAAGGTCAATGCAACCACGAATTGACTTCAGACACAAAGCACCACACTTTGATAAATAAAGTATATCATAAAGAGTTAAATATATAAAATGCCAAATCTAAACTTTATAGTATGGCAGAAGATAAAAACTCTCAAAAATGCTATCATCAAATATTTATAGAACCTAAAGGAGATTGGGCAAAAGGGGATAATGATGATTTTGAAAATAGCCACGAAAAATGGAAACAAGATAGAGTTATCTAATACTCTTTCCTTTTTTGAACTATTAGTGAGTTTTTGGTGTTAGAAGTTTTTTAACAAAAATAAAAGCAATAGTTGCAACTATTTATGCTTAAACCGAAATCCATCTTTAACAAGTAACTCCTTAAGCTTCACCTGTAACTCCCCTTGAAACTCCATAAAATTATCTTTATACATTCCACCACACCCTATCTTTTTTTTCAAAGATTTAAGTAGTTTTGAGGCATCATCTTTTGAGAGTTGAAAAGCTCCAACAAGTGTTACAACTTTCCCTTTTCTTTTCTCTCTTTTGAAAACTAAAAAATGTTTTGAAGGTTCTAAAATCTCGTTTGAGATTTTAGATTTTGAAGGGGTTTGAACTTGTGACCAACCATCATCTATATCTGCACCTATGAAAAGATTTAGCTTTTTACCTCGTGACAAATTAGATAACTTTTTGAGCTAACACACTCATATTGTCAGCTTTATACTGTTTCTCTTGTAACTTTAAAGTAACATCCTCTAAACTGTAACTTTTTTTATCATACACAGCTATCAATATCTCATCTCCAGCTTCTAAAAATGTAGTTTCTCCATAAGAGGTATATCTAGTAGCACCTATACTTATGATAGCTTGAGTAGGATTGCCACAAGAGCTTATATACTCTTCAATAGCCTCTAATGGTCCAAAATCCTCTTGAGTTATAAGCTGATTTAATATCCAATCGTTTAACTTCTCATAAAAATAACTATAACCTGTAAGCTCTACATCTTCACCATAAGCAGTAAGTTTTCCATCACGACGTAAAAAACTACATATAGAGTAACTATCCATCACTCCACCAGCTTTAAATTTATCTATTTTAATAAGCTCATTTGAAAAACCTTTAGAGTCTGCACCCCAATTTTTCTTGTCACTGATTTTCGATGCTCCAGCTACTCTTATAGAACAATCATTATATGCTCCAAAATATGTAGGAGTGATTTTAGATAATTTTCCAGCACGATACTCTAACTCACAAATAACTCCAACTTCAGGTTCAGCTTGAACATTTACTTTCTCTGTTGGAAGTTTAATAGTGTCTGAAGATAAGGGATAGGTACTAAGTATCTTTTTTGCTTTTAAATTTACTTGATTTACAGGGCTTGTTGGCATAGGAAGATAAAAAGGAAACATCCCCTTCGGAGCTGCCTCATCTGCTGTAATAATATCTTTAAACTCTTCAAGTTCTCCAGCTTGTGCTAGATGAAGTGCAAAGTTTCCAGCGATACCAAGTCCAAGAAATTTCTTGTACTTAGCCACTTAAAGTTCACCTTTAGCTTTTAACTCTGCATACTCTTCATAAGAGCCTTTAAAGTCAATAAGTGTTCCATCAGGGCGAAGTTCAATAATACGTGAAGCAAATGCGTCAAGTAACTCTCTATCGTGAGAAACACAGATAACATTTCCTTTAAACTCTAAAAGTCCCTCTCCCAGTGCAACAATAGCTTCAAGGTCAAGGTGATTTGATGGTTCATCAAGTACTAAAAAATTTCCACCCTCTAACATCATTTTTGAAAGCATCATTCTATGTTTTTCACCACCAGAGATACTTACTACACCTTTTTCTTGCTGTTCACCATTAAAAAGCATACGACCAAGACAGTTTCTTATCTCTGCAATATCACGTTTAGGGTCAAAAGCACGTAACCAATCATAAAGAGTACCATCACCCTCTATAATATCAGCCGTATCTTGTGGAAAATAGGAGTTTTCAATAGTAGCACCCCATGTAACTTCACCACTGTTAGGTTTTATCTCCTCCATCATAATTTTAAGAAGAGTTGATTTACCAATACCATTTGGACCAATAAGAGCAACTTTTTCTCCTGGTTCAAATTTTAATGAAATATCTTTAAGAACCTCATTATCTCCATAAGAGTGAGAGATATTTTTAAGCTCTAAAGCTTCATCACCCATTTGACGTTTTGCTTTAAATACAATAGATGGGTCACGACGAGATGATGGTTTTATATCTTCAAGTTCTAATTTATCTAGTTTTCTTTGACGTGATGTCGCTTGTTTTGCTTTAGAAGCATTTGCAGAGAAGCGTCTAACAAAAGCTTCAAGTTCATCTTTCTCTTTTTGCTTTTTAGCATTATCAAGTTCAAGTTGTTTTGCAAGAACATTTGCAGCGATATACCAATCATCATATGTACCAGTAAACTCACGAATTTTTTGATAATCAACATCTAAAATATTTGTAACAACAGAGTTTAAAAAGTGTCTATCGTGAGAGATAACTACTAATGTACCTTGATGACGTTGAAGCTCATTTTCCAACCAAGAGATAGTTTCAATATCTTGATTATTCGTAGGCTCATCAAGAAACAGAACATCTGGTTTAGGGTAAAGTACTTGAGCAAGTAAAACCTTAAATTTATCTGCACTATCAAGTGTACTCATAAGGTCATTATGATTTTCAACAGGGATTCCCACATTTGCAAGAATTTTACCAATATTTACATCATACTCATACGTTGGGTCTTCCTCAACACAGATAACCTCTAAATCTGCTAAACGATTATTTGTAGCATCATCTTCAAAATCACCTGTTATATAAAGTTCCTCTTTCTCTTTAATAGCATCATATAAACGTTTATTACCATACAAAACAGCATCCATAATTGTAAAATCTTCAAATGCGAATTGATTTTGTCCAAGAACACCAACTTTATTAGCTTTAGGGATAATAACATCACCCTCATACTCTGTAATCTCACCACTTAATATCTTTAAAAAAGTAGTTTTACCTGCACCATTTGCACCGATTAAACCATAACGTTTATGACGGTCTAGTTTTAAGTTTATATCTTGAAATAGAACTCTATTTCCATATCTCATAATTAGATTGTTTACTCTTACCATATATATTTTCTCTCTTTTGGTATCTTATTTATACCTATTATTTTTTGCGATTATAACTCAAAATCGATTATAATCTTCTTACCAAATCCTAAACGATTATCTGTCATTTTAAAATGATAAACCTCTATATACCATAATGTTGGTAGCATAGCTAAAGCATAAGGAAAAGTTTTAAAATATAATGTTTTCAATTCATCATCTTCTAAAACTTTACATATACCTTTAAACTGAACACCTTGTATCTTGCCAATAGTTGTTGTTTCAAGTAATATATTACCAGATACATAACTATTTTTTATTATATCTTGAATATGTGTAGTAGAGCTATCACTAGCAAAAACAAAAGATTTTTTCTCTTGTGAGTAGCTATAAAAAAGGGAACATACATTTAGATTTTTAAAATCTGTTGTAGCTAAACTTAGAACATGATGCTGTTCTAAAAAATGTGTTATTTTTCCCTCTTCTTGATTCATGAACGGCTAGAAAAAAGAAACTCTTCTAATCCTTCAGGGTCTACAATATTTCGTTTTTCCAACATCATCTGTCCCAATCCATCTGCATTTAATGAATCAAATATATCTACTGGATTCATCATACTATAATAACTTTTTAAGAAATCTAAAAGTATCTCAAAATTATCTTGCTTAGAGTGATCCTTTTTATATATTTTAAATTCATCCCAATTTATTTTTACCATTTATTTTATCCTTCATCTATTTTATATATTATTCCGTATTTTAGCACGAGAGAGAGTAAATTTATATAAAAAATAATAAAAATTATTTAGATATAACTCTAACCATTTAAACTTTATCTAACCCATCATCTAACAACTGAACAATCTCTCTCATTTGCTTTTTAGAGACAGCAAAATTTAAACGCATAAAGCCACTCCCCTCTTTTCCAAAACTTATACCTGCATTGAGTCCAAGCTTTGCCTCTTTTATAAAAAACTCCCTTAAAAACTTATCTCTTAATCCCATACCTCGACAATCTAACCAAGCCAAATAAGTAGCTTCAATAGAGGTTAATTTAATAAAATAAGGATATTTCTGACATACTTGCTCTAACATAAGATAGTTCTCATGGAGATGCTCTTTTAACTCATCTAACCATCTTTTACCATTTTTATATGCACTCTCAAAAGCAACATGAGAAAGAACACTCCCTTGTGCAAAATGGATAGATTGATATATATCTAAAAATCTTTTTCGTAACTCTCTGTTTTGAATCACGACACTACTCATTGCAAAACCAGCCATATTAAATGTTTTTCCAACACCTATCGCTGTTACTGTTATCTCTTTTGCTTTCTCATTTAAAGATGCAAATGGTATATGTTTATATGGTTTATAGACTAAATCTGAATGTACCTCATCACTAAATACAACGATATTATGCTTTAAACAAAGTGCTAAAATCTCCTCTAACTCCTCTTTATACCAAACACGTCCAACAGGATTATGAGGAGAACATAAAAGTAGAAGCTTTGTATCTTTATCTATTTTTGATTTTAAATCTTCTATATCAAAACAATATTTGCCATCATCGCTCTGCTTTAAAGGATTTTTTAAAAGAGTTCGTTTATGTTTAACTACACTATGAAAGAATGGAGGATAGACAGGTGTTTGTACTATCACTTTATCACCAACATCACTAAATGCTTCTATTGCAACATTCATAGAAGCTACAACAGAATGAGAGTATAAAATATCTTCCAATTCAAAAGAGAAGTTATGTTCTTTTTGCATCCACTCTTTTTGTGCATTAAATGCACTCTTTGGAACTTCTTCATAGCCTATAATGGGATGTTCCAATCTCTTCTTTACAGCATCTAAAACAAAAGAGGGAGTATCTATATCCATATCTGCTACCCACACAGGTGTTACATCTTTAGTAGCAAAGAGTTCCTCTCTTAATGTGTACTTTTCTGCATTACTATTTTCTCTCGATGCCGAATAGTTAAAATCATATAACTGCTGAGTTTTTATCACTATCTTTTCATCACAATAGTAAAGTTATCAGATTGTTCAACAATCTCAAAACCATCAACACTCGATAGATTATTAAAAAATACAAAAACAGCATCTCTATTTACTCTATCTCTCATCATTTTTAAAAAAGTTTCACTATCATCTACTCTAGCAACTACAAAATCATAACCACGAAAGCTCTCTTTAAGATTGTAAGGGTCACCCTGCTTGAAAACAACTTGATGTTTAATTCTTTCATAGCCGAAATTATCTAAAGCTATCTTTTCATCTTCACAATCAACAAAACCTTTCTCTTGTAAAGTCACACCAACTCTTATAAATCGAGCTGATATATCTACACCATCTACTTGATTAAAATATCGAGCTAACTCAAAACTACTTTGACCTGTTTTACATCCAAAATCGATAGCTTTAGATGTTGATTTTATATATTTCATAGATTTTGATATATAGCTATATTGAACATCACTGAGATAACTCTCTTTACAACTTGCTACAACATCATTCTCATATCTATTTACTTTTTCTTGCTTATTTGAAGAGGATATAACATATCTAAAGCCTGCATTTTGATAAAAATGTTTTCTAAAAGCATATCGAGAATCTTTCATTATAAGATTTCCACTACTCGCCCATGAAGAGCCTAAAATAATAGAGTGTTTCGTGTCAAAAGTCGGTGTAGAAAAATCATCATAAGCAGGATGTACTTCAAAACCCTCAAAACCAAATATAGCTGTTTGACTCCATTGCCATACATTACCAACAACATCATATATACCATTAAAATTATATCTATCGACAGGAGAAGCACTCCAAGCTATTAAGTTTTGATTTGATTCTATTTTGTCTAACTCTTTTATATCACTTAATCCACTCTCTTCATAGATAGCTTTATACTCCCCTTCACTAGGAAGTGAATATTTTTTTCCCTCTTTAAAACTTTTATATCTACAAAAAGCTTCTGCCTCTAAAGCATTTACATCAACAGGAAAATTACTCGGCATATCTATAATTTTACTCACTGTTCTATATCGAAAATTTCCATCTATCTTCACCCAAAATGTTGGGTATTTAGCACCTGTTACCTTTAAAAAGTTTTTTCCCTCATCATCCCAAAATTGAAAATTTTCATATCCACCAGCCTCTACAAACTCAAGATATTCCCTATTTGATACTAAATATTTTGAAACTTTAAATTTATCTATAAACTCTCTATATCTACCATACTCATTATCCCAGCCATATAAACTATGCTCTTTATCTTTACCAAGTTCAATAGTTCTAGCTTCAATGGCTATCATCTCATTTTGAGGAGTATTTTTCGTGTCAATAAAAATATTAAAATCACTTACATCTTTTATAAACTCTAAAGGCATCTGACGATGTAAAACTAAAGAGGTCTCTATATGGATACGTTCATGTTCTATACCCATAAGAATAATCCACATATCACTCTTTTCTGTTATAGGTAGTGTAAATTCTATGCTATCTATAAGATTATTAACTATCTCCCGTACTCTATCTCTATACTCTCTAACTTCAGAAACTTCTGCCCAATTATAGTTACTACTATCAACATCATCCCAACTCATCTCATCTACACCAACAGCAAACATCGACTCAAAGTGTGGATTTACTCTTGTATCTATAATCTTCATATTTATAAGTTTGTTGATAAAAAAAGTAGCCGTATGTCCAAAATAAAATATCATAGGGTGACGAGTAGGTTCCGATTTTTTATAAAAAACAGAATCATCTTTTAAAAATTCAAATATTTTTTCAAAAAGAGAGTAACTATTGTTAAAATAGTTTTTTATCTCTTTACGCTTCTCTTTGACTGAATTTCCATCTAATGTAGGTGGGTATAAACTAACTCTATTCAAAACAACAACCCCTTATTGTAAAACTTTTTTCGCTAACTGTTTAGGTAAAATCCCTAATGATTCCTCAACAAGTTTTGTATCTCCATGAGTTATAAAACTATCTTCATACTCAAAACTTGTTACGTCAATATCATTAATGTTTACTTTAGATAAAAACTCTAAAATAGCTGAACCAACACCACCCATCTTTGCACTATCTGAAAATATGAACCATCTTTTATGTTTCTTTGTAAGAGAGAGTAGCATCTCTTCGTCAAGTGGTTTTACAAAACGTAAATCTAACAAAGAGATTTTAAAATCTAAAAGTTTTGAAGTTTCATAAGCTCTCCCTACCCCATTTCCATAACTGATAAATAAAATATCTGTCTCATTTGAAACTAAAAGCTGTGATTTTGCTAACTCAAAAGGTGTAGACTCTGGAAGAGATGTCTCTATAAAAGAACCTCTTGGGTATCGTAAAGAGGATGGATGATTATAGTTTGAAGCAAATGCCATTGCTTGATGAAAACTTTTCTCATCACGAGGAGCAAAAAGAGTCATATTTGGTATAGCTCTTAAAAAATTTATATCAAAAGCCCCTTGATGTGTTTCACCATCTTCACCTACTATTCCAGCTCTATCAAGAGCAAAAACTACTGGTAGATCCATTAAACAAGTATCATGTATCACTTGGTCAAATCCACGTTGTAAAAAAGTTGAATAAATAGTACAAAAAGGTTTAAATCCCTCTTTTGCTAAAGCTGACATAGATGTAACAGCATGTTGTTCTGCAATAGCAACATCCCAAAACCTATCTGGATAAAGTTCCATCAGTTGTGTTAAACCTGTTCCTGTTGGCATAGCAGCTGTTGCACCTACTATTTTTTCATCATTTTTTGCAAGATGAAGTAGTGCTTCTGTATATATCTGTGTTGCACTCTTTTTAGAACTTTTTTTACATGAATGTCCATTTGCTAAATCAAACGGACCAACACCATGCCATTTTTCCTCTTTACCCTCTGCTATATCATACCCTTTACCCTTAAGTGTTTGACAATGAATAATAACAGGTTTATTTAATTTTCTTGCTTTGGTAAATATATCGATAAGAGATTCTAAATCATGTCCATCAACAGGACCAATATAATCTATACCCATCTCCTCAAACATAATCCCAGGAGTAATAAGTTTTAAAGACTCCTCCATCTTTTTTGCTATATAGTGTGCACCATCACCAAAATTATCCACAAAATTCTCAGTATGACGTTTAAACTTTTGATAAAATGAACCAGCCATTGCAGAACTTAACATCCTACTTAAAGCACCTATCGGTTTAGCAATACTCATCTCATTATCATTAAGTATAATTATCATAGGATATTTTCTATCACCGAGTTCATTTAATGCTTCATACACCATACCAGCTGTCATAGAACCATCACCAATCATCACAACAGGAATACGCTCAGATTGTTCCCCTTTAAGAGCGATAGCTTTAGCAGCACCAACACCTAAAGAGATAGAGGTAGAACTATGCCCTGCCACAAAATAATCATCATCACTTTCACTTGGTTTTGTATAACCACTTAAGCCATTAAACTCTCTAAGAGTATCAAACTCTTTCCATCTATTTGTTAAAAGTTTATGTGCATAAGATTGATGACTTACATCAAATATAAATGGGTCTTTTTTAGAATCAAATACTTTGTGCATCGCTACTATAAGTTCAGTAGCACCCAATGTTGAACTTAGATGTCCACCATTTTTACTAACAACTCTTAAAATTTCATCTCTAATATCTCTACAAACTACCTCTAACTCTTCTACATTTTTTGATTTTATATTCATCTATTATTCACTTAAAGCTGCTCTTTTTACTTTTTCAAATCGTTTTGCGATTTGAGCATCTATATTTCCAGCATCACTAATAGCTATCACTCCACCTTGAGTTACTGCACTATCTGAAACTACAACAATATGGTTTAATGTTCCTATCCGCTCCGATATTGCTCCATGATTTACAGGATTAACCCTTAATGTAATTTTTGATGCAGATTGAAGTTCTCGAATCAACTCTTGAGATAAAATATTTGCTATTTTATTTGAATTTTCTGAAACTTCACCACTAATAACCTCTTTGGCTATATCGATAGCAGCTAACATTAAATCACCTTTAATATTTTCTAAAGCTTGTCCAAACTCTTGAGAGTTTCTTTCTAATGTTGCTATGGAAGTAGAAAATTGTTCTATTGCACTATTTAAGTTATTTCCACCCTCTACTAAAGATTGTTCCCGTCCAGCTGTCATACCCTCTTGAAAAGATTCAGCTTTTACCTTTTTTAACTCTTGTGCAAATTCATTCTCTTTATCTTCAAGACGCATCTGTAACTTTATAAAATTTGAAGACATATCCTCTGTTTTTTTCATTAAAGACTCTATTAAAGAGTCTTTAGAACTTTGAGATAATGCACTGGAATCTATCTCTCTTGCTCTGGGTTCAATAGGTTGTTGCACTTGCTGTATCTCTAAATCTGGTTCTGAAACAGAGCCTAAAGATTTAAAACTATATTTATTTATATTATGCTCACTTTGGTTTGTATCTGAAATTACTATTGCCATGTTATCAACCTATCATCTCATCACTTGAACCCATTTGAATAGTTCCAGCTTCTGCAAGTTGATTTACAACTTCAACAATTTTTCTTTGTGCCACTTCAACATCTTTCATTTTAACTGCACCAAGGAACTGCATATCTTCCTCAAAGGCTTCTCTTGCTCGTGAACTCATAGCAGAGAAGAATTTCTCTTTTAACTCATCTGGAGCAGATTTAAGTGCTAACATAAGTTCAGCTTTATCAGCCGTCTTTAAAATCTCAGTAATAGCAAGTTTATCTAAATCTGCCATATCTTCAAATGTAAACATCATCTCTTTAATCATAGTTGCTAACTCTTCATCAACCTGTTCGATAGTAGCAAGTGTTGCCTTAGATGATTTTGCACCAAGACGATTAAATATATCTGCAACAGCACGAGTTCCACCAACTTCAACTTTATAAGAAGCAAGAGATTCAAGTTTTGATTCAAGAACAGCTGAAACACGCTTAATAACTGATGGAGAGATATCTCCAAGTTTTGCCATTCTCATACTTACTTCACTTCTTAATTCATCAGGAAAAAATTGTAAAGTATCAGCTGCTTCAGTCGCATCCATATGTGCCAAAATAAGTGCTATTGTTTGCGGATGTTCATGAGTAATAAAATCTGAGAGTTGCTGTGGTTTAATCTTAGAAAGATATGCAAAGTTTTGAGTATTTTGCATACTTTTGGAGAGCTTATCTAAAACTTTTTTAGCTTCATCTGCACCAAGTGTTCTATATAAGAGTTCTCTTGCATAGTCTAAACCACCAGATGTAATATATTGGCTAGATTGAAAAAGAGCTAAAAACTCCTCTAAAATGGCTGTAACAATAGCTTTATCAATCGTTTGTGACCCTGCAATAAATTTTGAAACCTCAGTAATCGCTTCAAGATTTAGATGTGCAAAAACTGTTGCAGTAGATTCATCACCTAATTGCAATAGTAAAATTGACATTTTTTCAGCCATACTCATCTCTTCTAACTTAACTTTTTGAGTTGGAGATAAATTCATATATTACCCTTTTTCTGTATTTCCTATCCCATCTGTTTCTTCTAATAGAGCTTGAAGAAGAGCTGATATCTCTTTTGGATTATCATCTAACATCAATTTCAATTTTTCTAATAAAACATCATGTTTAAGTTCATCTTCATTTAGATTTTCACCAAAACCTAATTGACCCTCTACTTTTTTACGCATAGCTTGTACACGCTCGACTAAATCATCCTCTTCCTCTTCATCTAAATCTAACTTAGGTTTAGTGAAATCATCTTCCTCTTTAGTAACTGTAAGCATACGCTCTGCAAAAGGAGTAATAACTTTTTTATATAAAATAAGAAGTAAGATAAGTACAAATAGATATTTAAATAGTTCACTAAATGGTACTAAATATGTTTGAGCAAAACTAACGGCTTTAGTTACTCCATTTTCATCTACACTATCACTATTTCTTTGAAATTGTAAATTTTGAACACTTATTTTATCCCCTCTATCTATATCTATTCCAATAGCTTGAGAAACTAAAGATGTTAGTGCTTTAATATCGGATTCACTTAAAGATTTGTATTCAAGTTCATCAAGTTCTACACCATCTGCATCTACTTTATATCTATACTGCCCATCCACTAAAACTGCAGCTGTTACTCTTTTTATTCTTGCAAATTGACTTTTTGTACTTGAAACTGTTTTACTAATTTCATAATTCGTTGTTCCCGTATTTTTTTCATATTTTTCTTTTGATTGCTTATCATCTAAACCTTGCACAGGTCCAATATTACTTACTGTTCCTGGAACACCACCAATTTGAGCAGGAGAAGAACCTTCTCGTTTTTCTTCACTAATTTGTTCACTTCTTACAACATTTTCAGGATCAAATGTTTCTGATGTTGAGTTTTTAATAGAAAAATCATATTCTATTGTCACTTGCGCAACAATTTTATCAATACCACCTACAAAAGGTGAAATTACTCGAATTATTTTTTTCTGTCTCTTCTTTTCCTCTTTTGTCTTAAAGCGTTGCTGAATAGTTGAGAGTTCACCCATTTGAGCCATCTCATCTTCATCACCCAATGTTTCACCATCATTGTTTACTAACATTACATCAGATGCACTCATCTTTGGTATAGCTGCTGATACTAAATTTTTAATACCCCTAACCTGCTTTGAAGAGAGATGTTTTCCATCTACTAAAACTACCATTACAGAAGCAGTAGGAGGAACTTGTTTTGATATAAAAAGAGAATCTTTAGGTAGTGCTAAACTAACAGAAACAGATTCAATGGGAGAGAGTGCATTTATAGTTCTTGAAAGTTCTCCCTCTAACGCTCGTAGGTGTTTTATTTTTTGGTCAAAATTTGTAGCTCCAAACTCTTGAGTATCAAAAAGTTCAAATCCAACACCTTGATTTTTGGGAATACCTAATGCAGCGATAGAGATTCGCTGTTTATATACTACATTTTTTGGTACTTTAATAACATTATCGGTACCTATTTTATAAGGTATCTCCTCTTTCTCAAGTTGCTCAATCACTTTAGCTGCATCAGAAGCACTTAATGAATCAAAAAGAGGTTCATATCTATTATCTACATCTTTTTTTGCAGTATAAACAACTAAAAAAATTAAAAAAGCGATAACACCGATAATAGCAGATGCAATAATCATCTTCTGCTGTTTACTCAACTTTTCAAAAAGAATAACTAATTGTGAAAAAAGTACCTTAAAATCCATAAACTTCTCTTCTTAATTAACTAAACTAAATCAGATAGTAGTTCAAAAAAACGGTTATTTTGCTCTTTAGTTCCAACTGTTACACGAATAGCGTTCATTCCATAACCTACTAAATTTCTAACTATCATCCCTTTTTTAAGAAGTTCATCAGAGATAGTTGTTGAACTATATTTTTTTTCATCAAAAACTAAAGTAACAAAATTTGTGTAACTATCTATAATCTCTATATTTTTATCTTTAGCAAATGCTTCATAACGTTTCATCTCACTAAAACTAAGTTCGATAGACTTTTCCACAAAATCACTATCATCAACAGCAATACTTGCTGCTTCTAAAGAGAGTGTTGTTATATTGAAAGGGGGACGAAGTTTATAAAGTTCTTTTATTATTTTAGAGTTAGATATACCATACCCTACTCTCATTCCACCAAGTCCATAAGCTTTTGAAAAAGTTCCAAGATAGATTACATTTTCAAATCTTGCTATCAACTCTTTTGGTTCAACTTTTTTACTTACATCTTTTTTGATAGCATATTCCATATAAGCACCATCAACAACAACTAAAGTATCATTATCAATCTTTTCAATAAATGAGAAAAGTTCTTGAGCATCTATCGCATCACCAGTTGGATTATTTGGAGTACATAAAAATATAATCTCTGGTTTTTCACTTTTATATAGTTCATAAAACTGCTCTAAATTATGCTCTTGACTTTGCGTCCTAATAATTTCAGAACCAACATGTTTTGCATAAATTTCATACATAGCGAAAGTTACACTGTTAATAAGTATTTTACTTTTCTCATCTGCTTTTGCATGAATTAAAAACTCTATAACTTGGTCACTACCAGAACCTATAATAAGATTATCATCTTTAACTTCAAATCTTTGAGCCAAACTCTCTTTTAATTTTGTCATAGAGTCATCTGGATATAAAGCCATATTTTTTACTATATCAACAACAGCATCTTGAACTTTAGGAGAACAACCATAAGGATTCTCATTTGAAGCAAGTTTCACAATATCTTTTGGTTCTATACCAAACTCACGAACAACAAGTTCGATAGGCTTTCCAGCTTCATAAGTTTTTATATTTTCAAGTTTTTTATTAAAATTCAATTTTCACCCTTTACATAACTTCCAAGCCATGTTACTTCCGTTGTATGTTTTAGTATAACTTTTTGTACCACTTCATCATCTATATGACCATAAAAATCTATATAAAACCAATAAGCAAATCCACTTTTATCATTTGATGGTCGTGACTCTATTTTTGATAAATTTATATCTGCATCATTAAAATCTTGTAAAAAATTTGCTAAAGAACCTGGCTCTTTAGCATTTTTTAAACGAACAAGAATAGATGTTTTATCATGTTCACTTATTCCATTTTTAAAATCACTTAAAATTACAAAACGAGTTGCACTATCATGCTCATCTTCTATATTTTCAAACATTGTTGGAACATTATAAAGTTTTGCAGCTATATGAGAACAGATAGCTCCTGCTTTAGGGTCTTGTGATGCTAAAATTGCTGCTTTAGCAGTTGATTCTACTGGTATCTGTTCAATATTTAAAAGATTATGTTCCGATAAAAATTCTCTACATTGACCAAAACCTTTATCTTTAGAGTAAATTTTATCTATTCCATCTAAAGATGAAGAGTGTGTTGCAAAAGACATATGAATAGGCATATAGAGTTCAGCAACTATTTTTACACTACTTTTAGAAAGTAAGTCAAGAGTTTCTCCAACTATTCCATCACGGGAATTTTCAATAGGAACAACACCAAATTTTGCACGTTTTGCTTCAAGTGTTTGAAAAACACCACTAATAGAACCAATAGCAAGATAATCACTCATAGCTCCAAAACGACTCTCAGCAGCTTGATGAGTAAATGTTCCTTCAGGTCCTAAATATGCTATACGTTCAGGAAGTTCAAGATTACGTGCAACAGCAAAAACCTCTAAAAATATCGCTTCAATAGCACTCTGATTTAAAGCACCATCATCTTTTAAGCTCTTAGCTGTCAATCTATCTATAATATCTTTTTCACGTTCTGGTCGATAGATAGCAGTTCCATTACTATTTTTAATCTCACCAACACGATGTACAACTTTCATTCTTTTATTTAAAAGCTCCAGCATCTCATTGTCTATTGTATCGATAGCATCTCTACAATCTTGTAATGTTTCCCATTGTATTGAGTCTTTCATATTTTCTCCAATATCTCTTGCATATTAGCAAATATTAAATCTGGTTTTAGATTTTTATCTAAAAAAGGAACTATCTCTTTTGCAGTTTTATATTTACCACTTGTTACAAAAATAGTTTTAATCCCTAACTCTTTTGCTCCACCTAAATCACCCTTAACATCATCGCTTATCATAGTAATATCATTAAATAAAGCTTTACTCTCTTGTTGTTGAATTTTTATTAAAGCCTCTTCATAAAATGCTATACTAGGTTTACCAACAACACTATATTTACAAGACGTAGCAAACTCTAAAAGTTTTAAGATAGCACCTACCCCAGGGTAGCGTTTAGAGTTTTTTGCATAGATAGATGTTTCGTGCATTCCAACTAAAGATGCTCCAGCCAATATAAAATCTATCATTTGAGCATACTCATCTGCACTAAAATTTTCTTTAATCGCAACTAACACTGTTTTAGGATTTTTATAATCTAAAATATATCCCATATTTTCTAAAGTTACTAAAAACTCTTTTGCACCATAGGCTGCAACAGCTCTTTTTTCCACTCTTGTTTCAAGAAGCATTAAAGGGTCAAGATATTTATCAAAACTAAAATTAAATCCTATTGACTGAAGATAGTTATAAAAATTTTGAGAACTTTTTTTAGTATTATTTGTCACTATCATATAGGGAGTTTTAGTTTTATTTAAACTATCTATAAACGCTATACTACCTTCAATAGGAGATTTATCTGCATCACTAATTAAAGTACCCTGAACATCTATGAAATACATTTTAAACCTATTTTTCTAAAAACTCTTGCTCTAATGCAATAAGGTCATCAAATGTTTCACGTCTTCTAATAAGCTTTGATTCTCCATTTTTAACAGCTACCTCAGCACTACGTCCACGAGTGTTATAGTTACTACCCATACCAAAACCATATGCACCAGCACTATGAATAACAACTAAATCGTTATGAGCTAAAGGAGGAAGAGGATAATCTTTTGCAAAGAAATCTCCACTTTCACATACTGGACCAACTATATCAACAGCTCTTTTTTCCTCTGTTGAATCTGTTACAACATCTATCTTGTGATAAGCACTATATAAAGCTGGGCGAAGAAGGTCATTCATAGCACCATCAACTACTACAAATTTTTTCGTACCATTTTGTTTTTCGTAAAGAACTTTACTCACAAAATATCCAGCATTTGCCGTCAAGAATCTTCCTGGTTCACAGATAACTGTTAAATCAAGACCTTTTAAAGTTCCTAAAACAGCTTGTGCATAATCATAAGTTTTAATTAACTTTTCATCATTATATTGAATACCTAAACCACCACCAACATCAAAAAATTTCAACTCTATTTTAAGATTTTGAAGAGAACGAACTAAATCAGCTACAATCTCTGCTGATTCATAGATAGGTTTAAGTTCAGTAAGTTGAGAACCTATATGAAAGTGGATACCTACTGGGTCTAAGTGTTCAGAGTTGTTTGCTTTAATATACATACGTTTAGCACTATTTAAATCAACACCAAATTTATTATCATGAAGACCTGTTGAGATGTATGGATGTGTTTGAGGGTCGATATTTGGATTTACTCTTATACTAATGCGAGAAGTTTTACCTAACTCTTTGGCTATTATCTCTACACGACCTAGCTCTGCTTCACTCTCTACATTTATATATAAAATATCTTTCTCTATCGCTTCACGAATTTCATCATCACTCTTTCCAACACCTGAAAAGATGATTTTATATGCAGGAATACCTGCTAAAAAAGCACGACGAACTTCACCGATAGAAACACAATCAGCACCAGCACCAAGTTTTGCAAAATGTTGCACAACACTTAAATTTGAGTTTGCTTTAACAGCATAACAAAGAATAGATTTTCTTGCTTTAAAAGAGTCTTTAAGCTCATTATATTGAGATTCCATATAATCTAAATCGTAGATATAAAGAGGTGTTTTATATTGGTTAGCTAGTTGTTTAAAATCAATCATAATCATCCATACATATTTTTAAGAGAGATTTTATCTAAAAAGTACTTATATCTTTGTTATAAAATATCTATGTAGTTTTACTATATTTTTTCCACTGTCGAAATGCGATAAAAAAAAGAACTATTATCGGGGCTATAACACCTAATTCACTTGGTATTGTTTTATTATTTGAGAGTTCTATCAGCATAAAAAGTATTCCCCAAACCATTAAAGTTGATAAAATAGCCCCAAAACTAAACATAGAAATATTTACTGAACGAGCACTAATAGGAACAAAGAAAAAAATAATTACGACCATTAATGGTACAAAGAATGGATATATAAAAATTCTATATAATGCAGAACGAATACTACTCGTATCTATATTTTGTTCTTTTAAAAGTATAATTGCATATACTGCATCAATAATTGTAAAATTTACTTTTCCCTCATATACTTGATCTAATATTTTAGGTCTAAAACCTTTTAAGACTTTCAAATCATTCGCTTCTGTTACTGTTATACCTAAAGACTCAAAACCAATACTATCAGGCTTTCTAATAATATTTGCATCTTTAATAACCCAAAATCCATCTCTATATTCTGCAGATGATGCGATAAGAACCTCTTTTAAAGAGCTTTGTTCTATACTAAAAACTCTTATTCCCTCTGCTTTTTCTTGAAGTGGTAACATCTTTGAAAAATAGATATATTTATCTTTATATGTAAAGAAAAGGTCTCTCGTTGGACTAAGATATTGAGCATTTTTACGAATATTATTTGAAAATTCATATGCTCTTGAAAAACTTGGTAAAGAGTGAAGTAGTATAAAAATAATAACTATTGAAGTTGAAACAAATAAAAAAGGTCGTAATATATCTATACGTGTATAGCCAAGTGAAAAAAATGAAACTAAGGCATTAGAACGTATCAAAAATATTTTAGTAGATATCATTGCAAAGATTAAAGATAATGGAAGGAGCATATCGATAGCATAAAACGACTTATATACTAGATAGATAAGTGTTAAGTTGGCAGATTCAGAAAGTTCTGAAGCATTTTGCATATAATCAAAACCAACAAGAAAAGCGACTAATGCTAGAAGAATAATAAAAAAGTATTTCAAATAATAATATGAAATATATTTAAAAGCTAACATTTTTTTATAATTTTAAAAACTAAATTTTTTCACTGTATATTTAGAACTTGTATCTTCCAATCTATTTTTCAATAAAAAATCTATCGCATTACAACAGTGTTCTATCCATTTTTCTAAATAATTGCTCTCTTGTTTATTAAAATCACCTAAAACATAAGAAGCTACTTCCCCTTTATGTTCAGGTTTTCCTATACCCATTCTTACTCTTGCATATTCACGAGAAATTTTTTCATCAGTAGATTTCAATCCATTGTGTCCACCATGTCCACCACCATATTTAAAACGTAGTGTACCAAATGGTAGGTCTAAATCATCATGTATTACAACAACTTCATCAACTTTATAAAATCTTTTTACAGCAATAATAGAGTTACCCGAAAGATTCATAAATGTAAGTGGTTTTAATAAAAAATGATTTTGAAATTTGAAAAGTTCACCTTCAAACGATGATGAAGATAGTTTTTGAGCATTATTTCGTTTTATAAGTGCATCTATAACCATAAAACCTATATTATGACGAGTTTTTTCATAGGCGGAACCAGGGTTCCCCAGTCCGACTATAAGCATAATTATTTAGCTTTAATAATTGAGATTAATGCAACACGATCAGAATCTAAAACTTTAATATTTTCTAATTCTGGAAGATCACGAACAAGTTTAGAATCACCTGTATCCATCTCTGTAACATCAACTTCAATCTTATTTAAAAGATTTTCAGGAGTACATTTAACAGTTAAACGAGATTTAGCCATATGTAAAAGACCTTTATTTTTAAGACCTTTCGCTTCACCAACTGCTACAACTGGAATGTTGAATTTAGTTGCAACACCTGGTTGTGCTACCATTAAATCAACATGTAAAAGATTACCTGTAACTGCTTGAGATTCATATGATTGAACAACAACATTCAACTCTTGACCATTTACTGAAACTGGAAATGCAATAGTCTCTTTGTTGCGAACAGTACGGATATATTCATTCATTTTGAATGCAGCATTGATATTTTCAAAACCTTTTCCGTAGATGTTAGCAATTAGATAACCATCACGACGAAGCGCGTTTGTTCCCGCTTTGTTTATACTCTCTCTAATAATACCTTCTAACATATAAAATCCTTAAATTTAAAAATAGATGGAATTGTAGCTAAAATAGCTTTAGCTTTTGTTTTAATCTTCTTTATTCTTTTTTTTAGCTACAATTTTCATATTATACGAGATTTCAAAGGAACCATTTTGCAAACCAGACAATATTCATTAAAAGTATGTGAATTAACTATCGTTGATGATAATGAATTTATCTCTTTTTTTGAAACTAACTATCCAATTTTCAAAGATTATCTTATCGTTATAAATGGAACAGTTAGTGAAGATATAGAGTTATACCTAAATAATAAAAATCTTAAATTTATGGTCGATGTAAAACTCCCTGTTGGACAACCTCGTAAAGCAGTTGAAGCAGAAATAACATCGATAAAAGAGCATTATCTTTTATCTCAAGAGAAACTTGAAGGCGAAAAAGAAAAACTCGAAGAGAAGTTTTTAAATCTAACAAATAAGATACAAAACAATCTAAAAGTTTTAGATACTCTTGTTAGAAGTGGGCAAGAACTCAATATTGAGGGAGACCTACTTCTTCTAAATAGAGTAAATAGTGGCGGTAAAATAGTTATAGAGGGTAATCTAATAATTACACAGATAGTCGATGGTGCTATCCGTTGTAATGGAAATTTTATGATGATACAAGCCTCCCCAAAAGCAAATATAGTTTTTCATGGAGTAGAGGTGGATAATGCTTACCTTTTACTTGATAAACTAAATAAAGTGGAACTTATAAATAATGAGATAGTAATAACACCAGTATTAAAGGAGACAAATTGGAAAGACTAGGTAGAGTAATAGCAATAATAAGTGGTAAAGGTGGAGTTGGTAAAACAACAACAACAGCAAATCTTGGTTTAGGTTTAGCGATGAATAATAAAAAGTGTGTTGTTGTTGACTTTGATATTGGTCAAAGAAACTTAGATATGATTTTAGGTTTAGAAAATCGTGTTGTTTATGACATTGTTGATGTGATGGATGATACGGTAAAACTACAACAAGCGATTATTAAAAGTAAAATAGATGAAAATCTTCATTTTTTAGCTGCTTCACAAACAAAAGATAAGAGTGTTCTTGAGTCTGAAAAAATTCAAAAACTTATTGTAGAACTAAAATCAAATTATGATTATATTCTTTTAGATGCACCTGCTGGAATAGAGAGTGGTTATGAACATACTATTGAGTTTGCTGATGCTGCTATTATTGTTGTAAACCCTGAGGTTTCTTCTATTCGTGATGCAGATAGAGCTATCGGTATTTTAGATTCAAAATCTCAAAAAGTAAAAGATGGTGGAGAAGTTATAAAACATCTTATCATTAATCGTATAGACGCAAAAATGGTTGAGAGTGGTGATATGCTCGATGGAAATGATATTTTAGAGATATTAAGTATAGAACTATTAGGAAAAATTCCTGAAGATAGAGCGATTATAGAGGCATCAAATCAAGGAAAACCTGTTATTTTAAACAGTAATTCTCCTGCTGGTCAAGCTTATAAAAGAATAGCTTCTCGTATCTGTGGAGAGAAAATCCAAATCAAAGAAGTAGAACTTCAAAGTGGTGGATTATTTGACAAAATTAAAGGGATATTCAAATAATGTTTTCTTTTTTCAACAAAAAAGGCACAGCTAAAACAGCGAAAGATAGATTGACTATCGCTATTATGTCCGATAGAACAGGAACAGATAATTTTCCCTTTATGGAGAAAATGAAAGCTGAAATTATTGAAGTTGTTGCTAAATATATGGGTGTAAAAGATATAGATATTAAGAAAGAGGTTGTTGGTGATGTTGAAGCACTCTCTATCGATATAGAGCTTGATGATGCAACTATGAGTAGAACTAAAATATAAACAAAGAGGGTACTTTTATGAATGAAACTCTCATAGGTCAAATCGATAAAATTTTGTTTGAGGAGGAGAGCTTTTTTATAGCTGTTTTAAAAACAAAAGAGAAGATAAGTGGAACATACTATGAGAGTGAGATTTCAAATATTAAAGGTTCTGCTGTAACTCTCAACGGTTTTTGGGAGGAGCATCACAAATATGGAAAAACTTTTAAATTTAGTTCTATAAAAGTAAATCAAAATAAACTCTTTTTCTTTCTCAATAAAATAGTAAAAGGTTTCACAAAAAAACTCTCTGCTGAACTTATAGAACAGTTTGGAGAAGAGGGTCTTATAGATATTTTAGATAATGATATAGAAAGACTTTTAGAGTTTAGTGGTGTCAAAGAGAAGCGTCTTCAAAAGATTCAAGCCTCATGGAAAAAGTTTTCCTCTATGCGAGAGTTAGGAGAGTTACTTACTCCTTATGATGTTTCTCCTACACTCTTAACAACTATAGCCACAGCGATGAAAGATGTCGATGAACCCTACACAAAAATTAAAAATAACCCCTATATACTTACCTCAATAAATAGCATAGGTTTTAAACGTGCCGATGAACTCGCTCTCAAGATGGGAGTAGCGAAAGATAATGAGGGGCGTATTAACTCTGCTATGGATTATGTACTCCTAAACTATTGTGAAGCACAAGGAAATAGTTGTGTCTCTAAAGAGATTTTATTTGATGGTTTGGATGAACTTTTAGAGTTTAAAGAGAAACATCATCTTTATGAGGTAGCACTTGTTCAAAGAGTTCAAGAACAAAGTATCGTTATGATGAAAAATGAGCGAGTATCTCCAGCACGTCTTTATGATGCTGAAAAGTTTTTATATGATAACTTTAAGATGCGTACAAAGATAGATAATGGTGGATTTGTTCGAGATATAGATGAGTTTTTGAAAGATAGTGATTTACAATTAGGAGAGCAACAAAAAGAGGCTGTTTCTACAATAAACGATGGTAAATCTATACTTTTTTTAGTAGGGTATGCTGGAACAGGTAAAAGTACAACATCAAAAACTATTCTTAATCTTTTAAATACTAAATATGCCGAGAGTGAGATTATCACTTGTGCATTAAGTGGTATCGCTTCTCAACGCATCGCTGATACAACGGGATATGAGAGTGCAACTATTCAAAGTTTACTTATAAAATATGAGAAGATGGATAGTTTTCCTTTTAAAGTTGTTCTTATAGATGAAGCTTCAATGATAAACTCCTCTCTATTCGCTCGTTTAATTCGTAAAGTAAAAAGAGATGCGATTCTTATAATCGTTGGTGATGATGCACAACTCCCTCCTATTGGTGCTGGAAATGTTTTAAGTGATGTTTTAACTTTAGAGTTAGCTCCTATTGTAAAATTGACTAAAATATATAGACAGAGTGAAGAACAGGCTATTACCCTTATCGCCAATGATATTCGAAAAGGTGAAGTGCCTCTTTATAAACAAAAATATGATGATTTTGAGTTTATTGATGTTTCTATTCAAAACTATTATGCGATGAAAAATATGTTAACGGCTCAAGAGCTTAAAAATCTGCGTGAAAAAAATTCTCAAGATATTATAGTCGAGATAATTAATGAGGTTGTAGACTCTATACAAAAAGCAAGATATAGACTTAATAATAAACTTATAAAAGAGTATCTAAACTATTTTCAAGTGATAACACCTATGAAGGGTGGAACTTTAGGTGCAAACAACTTAAACAGTGTCATCCAAAACTATTTCAATCCAAATCCTATAAAATTTGTCAAAAGAGGTTCATTAGAGCTTCGACTAATGGATAAAGTGGTACATATTAAAAATGAAAATATGAACTCATGGAGTGGTGAGGAGTTTAAAACTGGAGAGGAGTCCTCAAAACGACGAATATTTAATGGTATGAGTGGACTACTTTTTAAGATAGATGAGAAAGAGGAGCAACTTTTTGTTTTCTATCCTAATGAAGATATTGTAGTTGTGTATGAGTTTGATGAACTGAAATCTTTTCTGATGCTCTCTTATGCTTTGACTATCCATAAAGTACAAGGGATGGAGTATGATATAGTAGTTATCCCTATGAGTTTTACTCACTATATTATGCACAATACTAAACTTGTATATACAGCTATAACTAGAGCAAAACATAAATGTATAGTAGTTGGAGAGAGTGGAGCTTTTGAGAGTGCTTGTAAAAAGATAGATGTAACACGTAGAGATACTGTACTTTTAGAGTTATAGTTTTGATATAATTAGATGAACTTAAAATAAGGTAGATATAAAGATGGTTGCATCAGACATTCAAAATTTTTCGGAAGGTCGTACAAAGGCTAGGGCTTATTTTTGTTATCTATTTTCTAAAAATATTCAAAATAATCTTCCATCTTTAAGTGAAGAGATGATTATGCCTCGTTTGTTAAAGATGAAGGCAGATTTAGAAAATTGTGAGGGGGTTTATCTTTTAGACCATAAAGGGGTGCAAGTAACACCTACTTTTACAGATGGTAGTCAGATAGATTATGATGTAGGTAAAATTCGGGCTGACCGGGCTTACTATTATCGTGCTGTAAGAGAGGAAAGGTGTACTATTACAGACCCCTATCCTTCTCTGATAACAAAAGATTTAACAGTAACTGCTTCAGCCCCTATATTTTGTGAAAATGGAAATCTTAAATATGTAGCTTGTTTAGATATGCCTTTAGATGAAGTTTTAAAAATCTCTCATCTTAACACATTTGACACATTTTTTTCAAAACTTTTTAAATACTCCTATGGAACTTTTGCTTTTGCTTTAATTGCTGTGGCACTTTTACTTTTTTTACATGGTATTAAAGGTTTTTTTGATGGAGATATAACTTTCTCACACCTATCCATAGATGATATGTTTAAAGCAACTATTCTTCTAACTCTCTCTTTGGCTATATTTGACTTAGCAAAAACATTGATAGAAGAAGAGGTACTAGGACAACACAAAGAGCATGATATAAGTGGTCCACATAAAACGATGGTCAAGTTTTTAGGTTCTATTATTATCGCTTTATCGATTGAAGCATTAATGTTAGTATTTAAGTTTGCCATAACAGACCCCGATAAACTTCTTTATGCTATATTTATAATGGGTGGTGTTTCACTACTTCTTATAAGTTTAGCAATATATATAAATTTTACAAAAATCAAAAATAGAGATAACTAATGATAGCAATAGTCGATTATAATATGGGAAATTTAGCAAGTGTTCAAAATGCCTTTGCTAAATTAGGAGAAAAAACAGTAGTAGAGAGTGACCCTACAAAATTTAAAGAGTATGATAAACTTATATTACCTGGTGTTGGTGCTTATGGTGATGCGATGCAACATCTCAGAGAGCGTAATATGATAGAGCCTTTAAAAGAGTATGCTAAAAGTGGTAAATATATGTTAGGTATCTGTTTAGGTATGCAACTACTTTTTGAGAGTAGTGAGGAGTTTGGTAAGCATGAGGGATTAGGGATTATTAAAGGGGATGTCAAAGCTTTTGATAGTTCAAAATTTAGCGAACCTTTAAAAGTTCCTCATATGGGTTGGAATAGAATGTTTACAACTGAGCATCCACTTTTTAAAGGTTTAGATGAAAATCATTATCTTTATTTTGTTCATACATATCATGTGACGTGTTCAGATGAAAAAGATATCATAGGACGAACTAACTATGGATATGAGTTTACTTCAGCTGTGGCAAAAGGAAATGTGTTTGGTATTCAGCCACATCCTGAAAAAAGTCATGAAAACGGTTTGAAAATTTTAGAGAATTTTATTTCGTTAAAACTATAATGCTCCCAAGAAATCGAACTAAAAAAGCAAGAGTTCTAATTCCAATATGTTAAAATAAAGTTAGAAAAATAGGGATGAAAATATGAGTACAAAAAGAAAAACAGTAACTACTCAGCCCAATAAAAAAGCAAAACTTATCAAAAAAACAGAAAAAATAAGTTAGAATCTAAAATAGTAAAAGAGGGGAATGTCGTTTGTTAAAAATTAAAATAGAATATAAATTTTCAAT
>Ga0256837_1000771_pt1 | contig 25158 bp, 25 predicted proteins | sample 4562384metaG_FD_185976 | JGI IMG/M metagenome (GOLD analysis project Ga0256837, IMG submission 185976) | Hydrothermal vent microbial communities from Guaymas Basin, Mexico - 4561-384 | ecosystem: Environmental > Aquatic > Marine > Hydrothermal vents | place: Mexico: Guaymas Basin | collected... | reverse complement strand
GGCTATTATTTTAGCGTTTGTGCCTATGTTTTTCGTTACAGGTATGATGGGTCCTTATATGAGACCAATTCCTTTTAACGTTCCTGTTGCTATGATAGCTTCACTTGTAGTGGCTTATATCTTTACACCTTGGGCTGCTGTTAAATTTCTGCCAGAACATAAACACGAACATAAAGAGCCTTTTGATATTAGAAAAACAAAAACATTTAAAATTTTCCATTCAATTTTAGACCCTCTTTTAAATTCAACTGCAAAAAGAGCACTATTTTTTACAGTTTTAATTTTAGCGCTGCTTGGAAGTATGGCTTTACCTGTATTTAAGATAGTTTTATTTAAAATGCTTCCAAGTGCTAATAAAAATACTTTTAATATTACAATTGACCTTCCAAAAGGAAGCAGTATTGATGCAACAACAGAAGTTAGCAACTGTGTGGCGAAAATTCTTGAAAAAGAGCCTGAAATTCACGATTTTGAACAATTTATAGGAATTAGCGGGGTTGTTGATTTTAACGGACTTTTAAGAGGTAGTTCTATGAAACAGGGGGAAAATTACGGAGAAATAAGAGTTAATTTATTCCCTAAAGAAGAGGGTAGAAAAGAGAGCTCAATTGATATGGTAAGCCGCCTAAGACCTATTATTCAGTCTCAGTGTAGTATGCATAATGCAAATATTAAACTTGTAGAAGACCCTCCAGGACCACCTGTAATTGCAACACTTTTAATGCAGGTATTCGGAGGAGATGAAGAAGGAAGACTTAAACTTGCAAACTATATAGAAGAAATTTATAAAAAAACTCCAAAAGTTGTTGATATTGATATTATGAGAGACAGACAAATTATCAAATATAAAATTGTTCCGGATAAAGAAAAAGCAGCTACTCTTGGAATAAGCACAGACCAGATTGCAAAAATTCTTGGAATGGGTATAAGAGGTGCGGTTGTAAGTGTTGCTCATATTCCAAGTGAAAAAGAACAGGTTGGAATTTTTGTAAGGTTTGAAAAACAGGCAAGAAATTCTATTGAAGCTCTTGATAAAATTAAACTTATGTCACCTGTTACAGGAAGACTTGTTCCTTTAAAAGAGGTTGTAAAAATTGAAGCTGTTGCATTTGATGGAATGATAACAAGCAAAGACCTTCGCCCTATGGTTATGGTGACTGGAGAGATGGATAAAAGAGGAAGTTTATATGCACTTCTTGATATTTTTAATTATTTAAGAGAAAAAGGAATTCCTGGATATAAAATTATTTATGATGGAAATCCAAGACTTAATCTTAAAGCTATTGAAGAAAAAACCGGAAAAGAGTATGATTTAATCTGGGGAGGAGAATGGGAGCTTACATTTGACGTATTTAGGGATTTAGGAGGTGCGTTTATAGTTGCGATTATTTTAATTTATCTTTTAATGGTTGCTTATTATAAAAATTTCAGGGTTCCTAGAATAGTGCTTGCGGCGGTTCCTCTAACATTTATAGGAGTTCTTCCAGGACATGCTTTAATGAACTGGATTACTCTTGCTTTATTTGATTCAAAGACGTATTTTACTTCTACAAGTATGATAGGTTTTATTGCTCTTGCCGGTATTGTTGTTAGAAACTCTCTTTTACTTATTGATTTTACTGATGAGCTTATAAAACAGGGCAGAAGTATAAATGAAGCTGTAATTGAAGCGGCGGCTACAAGATTTAGACCGATTATTTTAACGGCTTTTGCTATTATCTTAGCATCATTTGTTATTGTATTAGACCCTGTATGGCAAGGGCTTGCTGTTGCACTGATTTTTGGTGTGTTAGCTTCTACTTTACTTTCTGTTATTGTTGTGCCTATATTGTATTGGAGATATTTAATCTCTAAACATAAAAAAGAAAAACATATTAAATACGGACTTGAAGAAATTTAACCAAATTACCAAAGAATTCTCCCTCTAAATAGGAATAATTAGAGGGAGATGAATTTGCTCTTGCGTTAGTAAGTATTTTGTGATTTAATAACTAAAAGTAGCGAAAGCTAAGCAACGATAACAAAGTTGCAAATAGGGACGGAACAGCCCGTTGAGCCTGTGGAGACGCTTCATAAGAGGGTCTGTGAATCAGGAAGCCCTGACTTTGGCACTAGCTTTGCTGGTAGGGTTAGTGTGGCTCTGATTTAGTCAGGGTAGTTCACAATAAAATATTGTAAAATTAAGTTCTATATTTTAAACCAGGAGCAAATATGAAAATAGTTGTCGCAAGTTCAAACAAAGGAAAAATTAAAGAAATAAAAGAGATTTTGAAAGATTATAAAGTAGTTCCTTATACTGACCTTATAGAACCTTTTGAAATTGAAGAAAGCGGACATTCTTTTAAAGAAAATGCTATTATAAAAGCAAAAGCGGTAGCTGATAAGCTTAAAGGAGAGATAATTTTAGCAGATGATAGCGGAATTAGCGTCCCTGTTCTTAATAATGAACCCGGGATTTATTCTGCAAGATATGCCGGTGTTAATGCTTCAGATAAAGATAACTTAAATAAGCTTATTAATGAACTGAAAAAAAGAAAAATAAAAAAAACCCCCGCTTTTTATACAGCGGCAATTGCCTTATCTACTCCATACGGAATATTTACAACCCACGGCTTTATGAGAGGGAATGTTATTGATGAGGCAAGAGGTGATAAAGGTTTTGGATATGACCCTATGTTTATTCCTAAAGGTTTTGATAAAACATTAGGCGAACTTGATATTAAAATAAAAAAGAAAATTTCTCACAGAAGCAAAGCTTTAGAGCTTGCAAGGCTGATTTTAAATACTTTAAAGTAAGATTTTAGAAGCAACGGCGCAAGCTGCTGTTTCGCTTTTTAAAATAAATCCTTTTAATTTTCTTACTTCTTTAAAATGTTTTATTTCATCTTGACTAAATCCTCCTTCTGGTCCTATTAGAATGGGAAAGTCTGTTTTTTCGTTACATTCTAGCTCTTTACCGTTAAAGTTTAGCGCTATAAAATCAGGATATTGTTCAAAAAATTCTTTGCTTGAAGAGAGTATTTCTATTTCTATTATGTCACTTCTTCCGCACTGTTGTGATGAATTTATAAGAATTTTTTTTATTCTCTCAAGCTTTAACTTAAAATTCTTTTGTGAAAAATCACAATATACAAAACTTATTTTACTAACACCTATTTCATTTAAAGCTGGTAAGGCTTTTTCTATGTTTTTAGGGTCTATTATGCACCAAGCAAGATGTAAAAAGGTATGAGGTTTTTGTGGTTTAAAAATTTTTTCTTGTAGTGAAAGCAGTGCTTCTTTTTTGTTTATATTATCTATTTTATAAACGTAGAGATAATCATCTTTTAAATTTCTTATATTTACTGTTTCGTCTTTTTTTATTCTCCTTACTTTAAATAGATATTTATGTTCATCTCCTGTGAGAACAATTTGGGATGTAGGATTTTGAAAATATAAAAACTGCATTTAAGTCCTTTTTTGATAAAATTATAATATATATTAAAAGGAGCGCTATTGGTACAAAATATAAAAGATTTTTTGGAAAATCCTAAAAAAACAAAAATATATACTCTTTTGAATGTAAAAGACGAAGAGCTTGATATTTTAAAAGAGCTTCTTAAAAGTTATTTAGAAGGGAAAGAAGATGTAAGGGTTAGGACTCTTCTTGAAGAAATTTATAAAAAAAATTATATAGAGGCATTTGAAAAGATAGATTTGATAAAAAATCTTTTAAATGAGGGCTGGATTGTTTTGAGTGGTATTAGTGTAAAAAGCAGTGATATAACCTTGCTAGAGCTTTTTAATTCTAATGTTTCTTTGTCTTTGTCTTTTTTGAAACTGCTTGAAAAAGGGGAACTTGATTTAGTAATACCTCAAAATACTCCTTATCAAGACCATCTTGAGTATTTACACGATGAGTTTTTAAAAATAGAAATTTACGAACAGCTTGCAAATTTAAAAAACAGTTACTCAACTCAGTCTGCCTCTATTAAAAGACTTCAAAGTAAACTTGTATTGATAGAAAACACTATAAAAGAAAAAATTAAAAAAACCACAATTGATTTGCCGGTTTTTAATTTTATGCTGGAAAATGAATTTAATGAAAAAGAAAAACTTATATTTTTAGCTCTTTTAAAAGAGGAGTATATGCACTCAAATGAAAATTTAAGAGAGCTTAATTATCTTTTAAATTTAATAAGTTCTGATGAAATTGAAAGAATTAAAAACCGCTCGCTTCTTGATGAAAACTCTAAGCTTGTAAGTGAGGGGATTTTGGATTACGATGAAATTTTTGGAGGATTTGGAGGATATACAAGAATTTATTTTATAAATGAAGATGTTTTAAATGAGCTAATCCATCCAAGAAAAAAACACAAACTTGAGCATTTAGTAAAAGATACAATTTTTGATTTAATAGAGCCTAAAACTTCTTTAGAAGATGTAATTCTGCCAAAAAAAACAAAAGAGATGTTAAATACCCTTTTAAAACAGATTGATAAAAGAGTTTTAAATCTTCTTAAAAAATGGGGAATAAAATCAAGTTCTGATATTCAAGCAAAAATTATTTTTTACGGAACTCCCGGAACCGGTAAAACATTAACAGCTTATTCAATTGCAAAAGAGTTAAATAAACCTATTTTATCTCTTGATGCAAGCAAGATTTTGTCTATGTATGTAGGAGAGAGTGAAAAAAATGTAAGAAGATTGTTTGACGAATATTATGAAATAAGCGAAAAACTTAAAACAAAGCCTGTTTTGTTACTTAATGAAGCAGACCAGTTTCTCTCAACCAGAACAACGGCTTCTTTTAGCAGTGCGGATAAGATGCATAATCAGATGCAAAATATTTTTCTTGAACAACTTGAGAGGTTTGAGGGGCTTTTAATTGCTACTACAAATTTACTTGAGACAATTGATAATGCTTTTTCAAGAAGATTTGATTATAAAATCGAATTTACAAAGCCATCTTTTAAAGAAAGAGTTAAGCTTTGGGAGTTAAAATTACCTAAAAATGCGGATTTTGAAGAAGATTTTGATATTAAAAAACTGGCAAAATATGAACTTACAGGTGCGCAGATTGAACTTGTTGTAAAAAATACTGCTTTGAAAGTCGCAATTCGCAAAAATCCTGTTTTTAAAACAATAGATTTTATAGAGGAGATTGAAAAAGAAAAAAGAAGTGCGTTTGATAAGGAAAAAGAGGTTGGGTTTATTGCTTGAGTGAATAATCATTTATTACTTAATGTAACTTTAATCTAAAGCGGTGAGGAATAAATTTGTCTCTTTTATAAATTTTTCTTATAATAAGTGGTAATTAGATAAAAACTCTTTTGAGTTTGATAATATTTGCAAAAAGGAGAGTAAATGGAAACCATTTTAATTTATGGTAGCGGAATACTTGCAGGTGTTTTGCTTTTGTATTTTTTAGGGATTATCATAGCGCCTTTTAATCCTGGTGAAATTAAAAACGACCATTTTGAATGTGGTCTTCCACCAAGTTCTGAAGTGCCTATGAAGGCAAACTTTGGTTATTTTATTTTTGCCATTGCCTTTATTGTTTTTGATATGGCAGGGCTTTTTTTCAGTCTTTTTGTATTTGCGGACAATCCAAAAGCTCTTGAGTGGGCGATGATTTTTGGAATGCTTTTGTTTGCGGCAATTACAGTTAGTATGAAGGAGTATAGAAATGCTAAAAGTGCTTGATTTTTTTAACTATGCAAGAAGTAAAAGTCCTTGGATAGTTCATTTTTGTAGCGGTTGTTGTTCGCTTGAGATGCTTGCGGCAATGGGACCAAGATATGACTGGGAGAGATATGGGTATATTATGACTCCAACACCAAGACAGGCTGATATTATTTTTATCACAGGTCTTGTTAGTAAAAAAATACTTCCAGCTCTTCTTAGAACATATGAGCAGATGCCAGAACCTAGATATGTTGTTGCAATTGGTGCGTGTGCTTATGATGGAGGTCCTTATAATGATTCTCCTTCGGTTATTAAAAATATGACAGAAATTTTGCCCGCAGATGTTTTTGTTGCAGGTTGTCCTCCAAAACCAGAAGCAATAGTTGCAGGTCTTGAAGAGCTTAAAGAAAAAATCAAAAGAGGTGAGCCGTCTGCTTCAAGCCAAGGCGGTCTCTGGAAACAAATGAAGTTTTAAGGACGGGGTATGAGAGAAGAGATTAAAAATATAATTTCAAAATATGATGTTGAGTATGTGGAAGATTATAAATCTTGGGTAAAAGCAAAACTCAAAAACAAAGAAGATTTAACTTCTCTTGTAAAAGAGTTAAAAGAGGCTGGAGTTAAGAGCTGTTCTACAGTATCTCCTACCGATTTTATTGATGAGAATAGAATTGAGGTAAATTATTTTCTTGAGAGTTTAAATCCTTCTGTTTCAAGCAGGGAAAAAGAAAAAGTTAATGTATGGTTAAAAGTTGATTTAGATAGAGACCTTGAAAAATGTGAAATTGATTCAATTACTCCTATTATGCCAAGTGCAAATTATCACGAACTTGAAGCTTATTCCACATTCGGGGTTAAATTCAAAGGGCATCCAAATCTCAGATATTTCTTGATTTCTCGCGATTATTATGGAAAATTTCCTTTTAGAAAAGATTTTGATTGGAAAGAGCATGAAAAGCATTTAATTGAAAATGTAAACTCAATTACAGAAGAGTTTTATAAAGAATATGAAGAACACGAAAAAACATTAGGCCATGAAGGCAGCAGAACCGTTCTTCACTGGGGACCAACTCACCCTGCAAGCGGACCTATTAGACTTAAAGTTTTTGTAAATGGTGAAAATATAGAAAAAGTCGAGCCTGATATAGGATATGTTTGGAGAGCGTTAGAAAATCTTAGTGAAAGAAAAGATTTTATAGGAACTATTGTAGCGGTTGAGAGAATCTGTTTTATGGACAATCCAAACCCTATGATATGTTACTCTCAAGCAGTAGAAGAAATTGCAGGAAAAGAGATTACTCCTTTTGCTAAATATATGAGGGTGATTTTAGGTGAAACTGGAAGAATTGCCTCTCACCTTATTTCAATGGGTGGATTTTTCGGAACAATGGGACTTCAGACATTTTTAATGTGGTGTCTTGATGTAAGAGAGTATTTTCTTGATGTACTTGAAGATTACAGCGGAGCTAGGATTGCAACTTCTTGTGTAGAACCGGGAGGTGTTAGATATCCTCTAAATGACTATAAGGCTTGGTTTAATGAAATAGAAGAGGCTATTGCAAAATGGGAAAAAACAAAACCTGATATTGAAGATATTTTCTTAAAAAACCCTCTTATGACGGTAAGAGCAAAAGATACGGGAGTGTTTAGCCTTGAAGATGTAGAAGAGTATTATCTTGCAGGTCCTATTGCAAGGGCAAGCGGAGCTAAGATTGATGTAAGGATTGATGAGCCTTATGCAGCTTATGGTGAGCTTGAGATGGATTATGTAAGCTGTGAAAATGGGGATGCAAGAGACAGGCTTTATATTATTTATAAAGAGGTAAATCAATCAATTGATTTAATCAAACAGGCTATGAAAAAAATTGAAGAAGGCATTGAAAGTGGTGAAATGAATCCTAAAAAAGACCACTTAGTAAAAATGCCAAAAAGACTCCCGGCAGGTGAAGCGGTAAGCAGAATTGAATGGGCAAGGGGAGAAATTTTAATGCACCTTGTAACTCAGGATAAAGCTACATCCCCTTACAGATTAAAAATAAAAGCGCCAAGTGTAAATCATACAATGATGTTAGAAAATCTTTTACCAGGACATACCCTGTCAGATATTCCACTGCTTTATGGTAGTATGCATATCTGTCAGGGTGACTTAGATAGATAAGGAGAGAAGATGAGTATAGGAGCAATGCTATTTTATATTTTAGTTTTTCCAGGTTTACTTTTCCTGCTTGCCTGGACATTTTTTGTATTTTATTTTGCAAGAAAAGTGTTAGCGTATCTTCATAAAAGGGTAGGTCCTCATTACAACGGACCTGCTGGAAGTTTACAGACGGTTTATGATGTCTTTAAACTTTTGACAAAAGAATCAATCACTCCAAAAAGTGCAGACCCTTATCTTTTTAACATTATTCCGATAATAACTCCTTTAGTTGCGGCACTGCCTGTAATTTTAATTCCTTGGACTCCTTTAATTAACAACGGTCATGGAATTTTAGATACGGAGTATGGAGTACTTGGGCTTGTTGTTTTAATCGGGGTTGAGCCGTTTTTACTTTTCCTTACAGGTTTTGGGAGTAATAACAAATACTCATTTCTTGGAGGTATGAGAATTTTAGCTCAGATGCTTTCAATGGAAGCGCCTTTCTTTTTAGCAGCGTTAAGTCCTGCAATTTTGTTTGGGACAATGAATCTATATGAAATAATGTATTCAAACACGTGGCTGACAACTCTTATTTTACTTCCGGGTGCTATTATTTATATTATTGCAATGCTAGGAATTCTTGAACAGCCTCCTTTTCATATTCCGGATGCTGAACAGGAAATTGTGTATGGATTTTATACAGAGTATGCGGGTACAAATTATACTTTGCTTAAATTTGCTGAATTTACAGAGATTTTAGTTGTATCGGCAAGTGCAGTTGTTTTATTTTTTGGAGGATACAGAGGACTTTTCTTTGACAGTTTCTGGTGGCTGTTTTTAAAAATTGCACTTCTTGCAGTTGTAATGGTGGCAATTAGGGCATCAAACCCAAGACTTAGACTTGACCAGATGCTTAAGTTTTGCTGGAGTTATTTAGCGCCTCTTGCAGTTTTAAACTTGGTTTGGGTGACTTTTGCAAGATTATATATTTTAGGAGCGTAAGATGATTTATGATATTGGAGAAAAAATAATAAGGGTAATGAAGACTTTTACAGAGCCAAGAATCGCTACAAAAGACATAGTAAAAAAACCGGCTCATAAATCTCCTATTTTTAGGGGAAGGCACGAAATTAAATATGAGCTGTGCATTGGGTGTGATGCGTGTAATAAAATCTGTCCTGTTGATGCGATTAAAATGAAGCCTCTTCCTATTAAAAAGCCAAGAATAGTTCCGGAAGTGAATTTGGCAATTTGTATTTTTTGCGGTCTTTGTGAAGATGTATGTCCTACAAAACCTGAAAAAGCAATTAAACTTAGCGGCGGTGATATTGAGATGATTACACAAGGAACTCCTGATGCACTTGATAATTTCTGGGTGAGGGTTGAAATTCCTGAAGAGTGGATTGAACAGAAAAAACGTGAAGAAGAAGAAAAAGCAAGAAAAAAAAGAGAAATGATGGCTAAGAAAAAAGCAGAAGCCGAAGCAAAAGCAAAAGCTGAGGCTGAAGCAAAAGCGAAGGCTAAACCTGAAGCTAATGAGAATAAAAAGCCAGAAGAGAATAGTGACAAAAAAGAGGCTAATAAGCCTGTTGCAAAAGGAGAATAGAATGAGTGTTTTGATTTTGGCTTTAGCGATTATCTTAGCAGTTATGAGTTTAACTCAAAAAAATACCGTTCCTGCAGTAATTGCATTTGTTTTAATGATGTTTTTACTTGGAATTTATTACATCTTTATGGGTGAGAAACTGCTTGGACTTTTCCAGATTTTTGTATATACGGGCGGAATTGTAGTTCTTACACTTTTTGGTGTAACTGTAATTGGGGCGAAGTTTCCAAAATTTGAAATTAGACCTTGGGCAGTTTCTGTTGTAACTTTAGTTGTAATTGGTCTTATTATTGTTCCGTTTTTACTTCCGGAAATTCCTTATGAAGGAAAAGCTATTCCTTTAAAAGACCAAGTTAAAATTTTTACAGATTTTTATGCTGAGATTGCAATTTTTATGGGTGTTGTAGCTGCAAGCGTTTTATATGGAAGTATTAGGATGCTGCATACTCTAAAACACGGAAAGGAATAAAAAATGGTACATTTTTACATTGATGCAATAGCTGCAATTATTCTTTTTGCTGTTGGTCTTTACGGAGTTACAAGTAAAACGGACTTTTTAAAAATTTTCTTTTCACTTGAGATGCTTTTAAATGCCGTTATTTTGCTTCTTGCAAGTGCAGCATATAACTTTGGGCTTACAAGAGGTCTTGCGATAGCATACGTAATTATTGTTATTGCAACGCTTGAAGCGGCAGCTGGGGTATTGATTTTTATCCTTGCAAACAGAATTACAGGTGAGATTATTCCAGATAATCTTGATAAGGCGGTGAGCGATGAATAATGCAGTAATGACACTATTAATCGCTCCTTATGTTGGAGCAGTGTTAGCGTATATTTTAGGAAAGGCAAAAAGAGAACTTGCCTTTTGGGTAGCAGAGGTAGTAGGCTTTGTGCTGTTTTTAGCAAGTGCTGTTCTGTTTTTAAAATATTCAGACACACCAATTGATATTACATATACGTGGATACATTTTGGTAACTTAGAGCTTCCATTTGGAATTTATATAGACCATCTTTCAATTGTAATGCTTCTTGTAGCAACCGGACTTGGGTTTTTAGATATTCACTTTGCCCATGACTATATGGGAGAAGACCCGGACCAACCGAGATATTATGCAAAAGTACTTTTCTTTATCGGTGGTATGATTTTACTTGTTATTACAAAAGATTTAATCGGTGCTTTTGTTGGTTGGGAATTTATGGGACTTGCAAGTTATCTTTTGATTAGTTTCTGGTATTTTAAAAAATCGGCAGCAGATGCCGGAATGCAGGCGTTTTTATATACAAGATTTGGTGATATTTTCATTTTAGCGGCAATTGCTCTTTTATTCTTTTATGCTGGGACTGTTGATTTAGTAAAATTAAATGAGATGGCAAACGCAGGTGAACTTGATAAAACACTTGCTTTAGTTGCTGCGCTGTTTATCTTTATGGGTGCTATTGGTAAGTCTGGTCAGTTTCCATTATATCCATGGCTTATGAATGCTATGGAAGGTCCGACAACTGTATCGGCACTAATTCACGGTGCTACAATGGTAAACAGTGGTATTTATATTGTTGCAAGACTTTTTGATTTCTTCAGCTATACAGATGCACTTTATATTGTTGCAAACGTTGCGGCTCTTTCAGCGTTTATTGGGGCTACTTCTGCACTTGTACAAAAAGAGATTAAAAAAATCTTGGCATATTCTACTATGTCTCACTTATCAATTGCGTTTGTTGGGCTTGGAGTAGGTTCTCTTGCAGCAGGTATGCTTCACCTTGTAAACCACGCAATATTTAAAGCGCTTTTATTCTTAAGTGCAGGTGCTGTTATTTATATAGCACACCATCAAAAAGATGCTTGGAAACTTGGAGGTCTTATTAAAACAGCTCCTTTTGTAGCTTTATTTATGGCAATGGGTTCACTGAGCTTAGCAGGTGTTCCTCCGTTTAGTGGATATTTTTCTAAAGAGATGGTAGTTGCAGCTGCTTGGGAGTGGGGTAACGGATTTACAAAAACATTTGTAACTATTGCGGCACTTTTATCAATTGCATATATTACAAGACTTTGGATTTTAATCTTCCTTGGTGAGCCAAGACACGAAGAGGTGGGAGGAAGTGTTCATAAACCAAGTAATATATGGATGAGATTGCCTCTTGGAATTTTGGCATTTTTAACACTGTTTATTTCCATCTGGCAAATGGATATTGTTCATTATATTGTAGGAGAAGAATTTATAGAGCCTCATGTAGCAGGTCTTGGTGCGTTTATGCTTACATGTATGCTAATTATTTTCTTAATTGTAGTTGGGCTTTATGTTAAAGGACTTAACTTACTATATAAAATTGCATCGCATCACTTTGTACAGACAATTCATCAAATCCTTTACAATGGTTACTATGTAGAGGCAATGATTACTTGGATTTCTAAAAATATTATTGTGGGTGCTGTTGCAAAAGCGGCAAGATGGTTTGATACATATGTAATTGATTATATTGTAAATAAAACTTTGGACTTTACATATATGGTGTATAAAGTCTTCAGAGCTGGGCATAGCGGTAAAATTGGTACATATATGGGACAATTCGTTCTTGGTGTTGCAATTATCGTTATAGCAATTTTAATTATTGTAAAGGGGCTATAAAATGGTAGCGGTAGATATTATTTTTGCACCAATTGTTTTTTCGGCCCTGGTGTATTTTTTAACACGCGGGGCGCAGCATTTAACTAAATATATAGCGCTTGGATGGTTTGTGGTGCTATTTATTATTGCACTTAACTGGTATCATCAATTACCGGTTGATGGAGGATTTTTATTTTTAGGAAACTTTTTAAGTGTTCCTCAGTTTGGGTTTGAACTGACATTGCAGATAGATGCTCTTAGTGTAGCTATGCTTCTTTTAACAGCTGCACTTTTGATTTTAGTAGTTTTAACTTCTTGGAATGAGAAAAAACAAGCGGCTTATTTTAGTCTTCTTATAATGTTTAGCGGACCTATTTTTGGTGTGTTTATGACAACAAATGTTTTATGGTTTTTTATGTTTTGGGAATTAACTTTGGTTCCTATGCTTTTCTTAGTTGGTATCTGGGGTGCAGAAGAGAGAATTTATGCAGCAATTAAATTCTTTATTTACACTCACGTGTTTGCGATGTTTATGTTTGTTGGATTTTATCTTTTATATAAACAAACAGGTTATTGGGATTTAACTTTAATCAAAGAAACAGCACTTGCAACGCCTGCACTTATCTGGTGGCTGATGTTTTTAGGATTTGCAGCAAAACTTCCTGTATTTCCGTTTCATACATGGCTTCCTGATGCTCACGTTCAGGCGCCAAGTTCTATTTCAGTGCTTTTAGCAGGTGTTTTACTTAAAATGGGTGCATACGGGCTTATCAGATTTACAGTTGAGCTTATGCCAATTACAACACTTGAGTTTGCAAAATATATGTTGATTTTCGGTCTTATTACAACATTCTTTGCGGGAATGCTTGCAATTTATGAAAAACATATTAAAAAAATGGTTGCATATTCTTCAATTTCTCATATGGGGCTTGTTGTAGTTGCAATTTCTACTATGACTTATGACGGGCTTAGCGCGGCTTTATTCGAAATGATTGGACACGCACTTGTTATTTCACCACTGTTTTTAATTGCCGGATGGCTTCATCATAAAACACATACGTGGTATATGGATGAAATGGGTGGAATTATGAAAAAAGCACCTTATGCGGCTGCTATTTTCATTTTAGCAGGTATGGCGGCTCTTGGACTTCCTGGTACTATGGGATTTGTAGGGGAGCTTACTATTATAGTTTCAGCTGTTAAAGCTTATGGATGGTGGATTGCTATTATTGCACTTGCCGGAATGATTAGTGCAGGTTATATTATCTGGGCTGTTAGACGTGCAATTCACGGACCTATGAGTCCTATTGTGGAAAAAGCAGATTTTTCTATGAGTTTTGCTGAAAGACTTGCACTTGCCATTTATGCAGTGTTGATTGTTTATTTTGGTATCAATCCTCAGCCTATTTTCGATTTAGCAAATCAAGCATTTAGCTTCCTAGGAGGAATGTAATGAGTTTTATAGTATTAATAGCGGCAGGATTATTAGTTCCTATTTTTTACAAAAATAATATTGTAATTGCAAAGCTTATAGCGGTTATAGCTTTTATTATGGCTGCTTATTTTATTTTTGCAGGTCAGAGTCTTGGAAGTCTTTTTCCTTATTTTGTAGCAGACGATGCTACAAGACTTATGGAATTTGTATTACTTGTGACACTTGCAGCAGTTTCTTTGGCGCTGACAGGTTTTGAGAGACCTTTAATTGCGCAAATGCTTTTCTTAGCCGGTGCTTCAGTTGCATTTCTGGAAACAAACAACTTTTTTATCTATATAGTGCTTTTTGAAGTAATTGCTATTATTTCTTATATTTTAGTTGCAAACATAAGAAACTTCTACAACGCTGAAGGTGCTATTAAGGCATTTATTGCAGGTGCAGTGGCAAGTGGTATTATTTTACTAGGTTTTGCACTTTTTAGTTTTAGTACTGATAGTTTTGATTATGCAAGTATGAATATTGCAGGAAAATATACATTAATTGCTGTTGCAATTATGCTTGCTGGTATTTTTTACAAACTTACAGTTGTACCTATGCACGGATGGGCGGCTGATGCTTACTCTCAGGTAAATCACGCGGCAGCTGCAATTTTAAGTGGGGTTATTAAAAGTGTAGTTTTATTTGCTACATTTAAAGCTTTTTATAAATTTTTGGTAGCATATCCACTTGCAACAGTATTAATTTTCAGTTTCTTTGCAATTTTAACAATGACTCTTGCAAACTTTATGGCTTTATGGCAAAAAAGGGTTTCAAAAATTCTTGCATATTCATCAATAGCGCACAGCGGATATGCATTGATTCCTTTTGCTGCGGCTGCAAGTGTTTATTCATATGCAGGGGTTTTATATTATGCAGTGGCATATATTTTTATGCAAACAAGCGTATTTTTAATTCTTAATGATTTAAGAAGAGAACTTGGCGTTAAATATCTTGAAGATATTAAAGGTCTTTATAAAAAAGCGCCTCTTCATTCGTTTATATTTACCATTCAACTTTTCTCACTTGCCGGAATTCCTCTGCTTGCAGGATTTTTATCTAAAGCAGTAGCATTTTATGCAGGTGTTGATGCAGGGCTTTGGTGGGTTGTGTTAATTGCACTTTTAAACTCAGCTCTTGCAGTGGGATATTATGTATGGATTATTAAACATATTTATTTTGATGAGCCAAAAGGGAATGAGGTTATTCAAATGTCTACGGGCAGTCTTATAGGACAACTTATTTTACTTGCAGGAACACTCTATTTTGGTATAGTTGCAGGAGATATTTTTAACGCTACTATAAGTTTTTAGCCTTTTTGATATAATTTTCAAAAAGGTTACATTTGTTTTTTCTCTTTTTGCCTCTTTTTTTATATGCTCTTAATATTAATGTGGATTATGGAAGAGCAAAACAGCCTTATGAGGTTCTTACCATATATGATACAACTCCTTTTTTGTGTAAAGCTAAAGAAAACAAAATAGAATGTGTTTTTAATAAAAAAACATCAACTCCTGTTTTTAAGGATAAAACCTATTTTTTTAAAATAGTTCCTAATTTTAAAAAAAAATTTGTAATAGAAATTTACGTAAATGGTGAATACAAGCTTTTTGCTTTTAAAGATAATCAATATAATAACCCTTTAATTACTCCTTTTAAACTTAAAAAGGCAAAAAAATGGGTTATTGTAGCAAATGAGCAGTTTTTAAGCAGTGAAAATCAAACAGGGCTTAGATTTTATTACAAAGATGCAATATATCCTTATGTCGGAGCTATTGATGAGAATTTAAATCCGATAAAAGAGATAAAAAGCGAAGATGTAATAAAATATTTTGAAATATTAAAAGCATATAAAAAAGGCAGAGATGTATTAGGGGAAATTGATGATTTTATAAAAAGGTATCCTAATTCTCTTTTTTTACCGGATGTTTTGTATTTAAAGCTAAAACTTTTAGATAAAGAAAACGAATCTGAAGCCGTTGTAGAGCTTGGGAAAAAGTGGATTAAAAATTTTGCTTTTAGCGAAAAGCTTCCGGAAGTTCTGCTTTTGATAGGTAAAAATTATGCAAAAATGGGCTTTATAAGTGATGCAAGTTATTATTACAACAGGATTATTACAGAGTATCCTGATTCAAAATATGCATATCTTGCAATGATTTATTTAGCTGATGAGCTTTATTCAACAGGAGATGAAAAAAAGGCTTTTAAACTTTATAAAAAAGCTCTTTTCTCCACTACCGATTTAGATGTAGCCTCTTTAGCCGCTGCAAGACTTGCAAGTAAATATATGGATAAGGGTGATGTAAAAAAGGCTGTTGAATATTATAAAAAAATTTATAATGCCAATAAAGACTTTTTATTAAAAGACAAAAAAAAGGCATATGAACTTGCAAACACTCTTGCCTCACACAATGTTTATTCTTTAGCATTAAAAATAGGTGAGGATTTGTTAAAGAAACTTAAAAAACTTGATGATTTGTATGAACCTCTTTTATATAAGCTTGCTGTTTGGTCTTATAAAAAAGGAGATTATAAAAAAGCTCTTTATTATATTGATAAATATTTAAGAGAGTTTCCGTATGGAGATTATTCTGATTTGGCTAAAATTTTGAGGGATAAAATTTTGTTTAACCTTCCGGAAAATAATCTTACAAAAAAACTTGAATATATAGATCATATTATTGAAGATTATGAAGGTGAAATAGCTCTTAAGGCTTTGGTTAAAAAGGCTGAAATTTTATATAAAGTAAAAAAATATAAAGAGCTTGTGAATATGCTTCCTAAATTAAAAAGTGTTCCGGATAAATATTTTCCTAATAAAAATGAATTTATTAAAAGTGTTTTAAAAGAGTATGCAATATCTCTTTTAAAGAATAAAAAATGTTTAAAGGCGGTTGAAATTATTAAAAATTACAAAATCGTCCTTGAGAAAAAATATGATGATATTCTTTACGAATGCGCTTTAAGAGCAAAAGATTTTCAGTTAGCTTCTGTTATCTGCAATAAATATTTAAATTCTCCCGATGATAAGGTTTTTGTGAAATGGATAAAAAGAAAAATTAAAGCCCTAAAAGGACTTAATGATTATGAAGGGGTGGTAAAAGCGGTTGATGATTTATGCCAGGTTGAGAAAAAATGTTATGAGTATATGCTTGATAAATTTTTTGCCCTTTGGAAGTTAAAACGCTATAAAGAGGCTTTAGAGGTTGTAAAAAAGATTGAAAAGTATCAGGATATAAGGAATGTAGATGTGTTTATTAAAATAGTAAATTGGGCTTTGAATAATAACGATAATTTACTTGCTGCAAGTTTTGCAAAGAAGATAATAGACCTTCAAAATAGATTTAAAACATATCCTTATTCTCCTTTTGTTGATTTTGTATATGCAAAATATACTAAAAATAAAAAAGAGGCAATAAAAACACTTAAAAATCTTCTCCCTCATGTAAAAGGAGAAGAGAGAGCACGGGCGTTGTTTATGCTTGCAAATTTAACAGGGGATAAAAAATACCTTCAGGAGTGTTTAAAAGTAGATGATTCAAAAATCTGGAAGGGGTTGTGTAAAGATGCGATGGAGCTTTTTTAAATATGTTTTAAAATAATCTCTTCAAGATTCTTAAGGGGAGCTGAAATTTTTTGAGGAAACTGGGTTTTATTAAAAATTTGCTGCCTTTTTGCAAGGCGTGCTGTATTGGTTATTATTTTTTCTTTTAATTCTTCAAAAGAATATTTCCCGTTGAAATAATCTAAAACTTCCTTAATCCCTATGGCTTTAAGTGCCGGTAGTCTTCTATCTTGGTATTTTTTTTCAAGATACGCAACTTCGTCTATAAGACCTTTTTTAAACATTTTTTCCGTTCTTGTTTTAATTCTTTTTCTTAAATCGTCCCTTGAGATTTCTATTTCAAAAATAGGAATTTCTGGTAAAATTGGAATTGGAGGGTGTTTTTTGAAATATTGGCTTGGAGGAAGGTTTGTGGCAAGAAAAATTTCAATTCCTTTTTGAATTCTATAAGTATCGTTTGAAGATATTTTTGAAACAAAAAGAGGGTCTATTTTTTTTAAAAATTCATAATTGAGTTTTTTTGCCTGTTTTTTTATTTCATCCGTAATTTCAGGCATAGGGGAAATTCCCTCAATCATAGCTTTTAAATAAAATCCAGTCCCTCCTACTATTATAATGTTTTTATGAGGGATTTTTTTATAAATTTTTATAAATTTATTAACATTAAATTTTTCATTTGGATAAACTTCATTAATTCCGTAATGTTTTACTTCTTTTAACTCTTTTTTTGATGGTTTTGCAGAGGCTATGTCAATTTCTTTATAAATACTTAAACTGTCAAGAGACAGTATTTCATAGTTTAGTTTTTTTGCAAGTTTAAGTGCTATTTCGCTTTTGCCGCTTGCTGTTGGTCCTATTATGGCAAACAAAATTATCCTTTTTTGCTACAATTATACAAACTTTATTTAAGGATGTGAATGAAAAAATATTTAGAGCTTGTAAAATTTTCTCATACTATTTTTAGTCTACCTTTTATCTTAATAGCTATGATAGTCGGAGCTGACGGATGGTTTGGATGGGATTTGCTGCTTCTTGGAATTTTAGCGGCTGTTAGTGCAAGAAATTTTGCAATGGCTTTTAACAGGCTTGTAGATAGGGATATTGATGCTAAAAATCCGAGAACTAAAAACAGACCTTCAGTTACTGGTGAAGTTAATGAGAGTGAAATGAAGCTTTTTATTTTAGCAAACGCTTTAATTTTTATAGGGGTTGCATATCTTATTAATGATTTGGCTTTTAAGCTTTCAATTCCTATTTTAATTGTTTTGGCATCTTATAGTTATTTTAAACGTTTTAGCGAGTTTGCCCATCTTGTTTTAGGGGTTGCTCTAGGGCTTGCGCCTATTGCAGGAGCCATTGCTGTTACCGGTACAATTCCTTGCTGGAGTGTTTTTTTAGCGCTTGGCGTTATGTTTTGGGTTGGAGGATTTGATATTTTATACTCTTTACAGGATATGGAGTTTGACAAAAACGAAGGTCTTCATTCAATTCCGGCACTTATAGGAGATAAAGGGGCGCTTTTTATTTCAGAAATGTTTCATATTTTTGCCGTAATTTTTTGGGCTTTGTTTGTAGCTTATGCTAATCTTGGTTTTTTTGCATGGATTGGGGTTATCATTTCTGCTTTTATACTTTATTATGAACATAAACTTGTAGATAAAGATTATAAAAATATTCCAAAAGCTTTTTTTGATGTCAATGGATTTTTAGGAATTATATTTTTAGTTTTTATTATTTTAGATAAGGCGTTAAAATGAGGTTAATTCCTGCTTATGTTGAGGTTGAGTTTGATGAGTTTAATGAAAAATTAAAAGAGGAGTTTGATAAATTTTCAGGAGAGAGTGACGACCCGATAGGACAGTATATTAAACTTGCAAAGGCAAGAGGAGAAACAAAAGATACAGACCCTGTTTTGCTTGAACTTTTAGTTGCGCTTCACAGAAAAGTGGATGAGCTTACTTCTATTGTAAAAAACGAGGAAAAAAAACTGCTTCCTTTAAAATATAAAAGTGAAACGCAAGGAATTGGATTTGAATATTTTAAAATAAAAGACAAACTTTTTAAAAAAGGCAAAAAATATTATGCAAGATTTGATTTGCCTGTTTTTCCTAAAAGAAAAGTGCCTGTAATTTTTGAAGCAATAGATGAAAACACGGCAAAAATACTTCATATGCACGAAAGAGACGAAAAAGACTATAATGCTTTTATTACTGCAAGGGAAAGAGCGATAATTAGGGAGATGAAAGCAAAAAATGGATAATTTGTATTTAATTATTTTTATAGGTCTTAGCGGTTTTATTTTATTTCTTTTTTTTTATATTTTAAGTATTGAAAAGAGAATCGAAAGAAAATTTGCTTCTATTGAGCTAGGTTTAGAAGAGCTTAACAAAGAGGTGTTTTTACTTAAGAAAAAACTAAAGGAAAATGAGTCAATAAAGGCAATTGAGAAAATAGAAGAGATTATAGAAACAGTTGTAGATGATATTAAATATATGGAAGAGAAAAATACAAAGTTTTATAAAAAAGTTGAAGAAAAAATAGCGTCTTTAGAGTATAAAATAAAAAAAAGCCCTCTTAATAACTGTTTAAACATCAGTAAACACGAAGAAGATAAGATACTCTCTCTTTTCAAAAAAGGATATTCCGTTGAGGAAATTAGCAGAGAACTTAGAATTCCTGCAGGTGAAATTGAGCTTGTTCTTAAATTTTCTAATTTCTAAAACTTAAACTTTACTTAAATTAAGCTTTTTTTAAGTTTTGGCGACTACAATTTCATACCTAAAAAATTCACAAAAGGTGTGATAATGAAATTTACAAAATCTATAAGACCTGAAGAAGTTAAAAGAGACTGGATTTTAATAGATGCTAAAGATAAAACTTTTGGTAGATTAATTACTGAAATTGCTACAATTTTAAGAGGAAAACATAAACCTTATTATACTCCACATGTTGATTGTGGTGATTATGTAGTTGTTATTAACGCTGATAAAGTTAAATTTTCAACATCTAAAAAATTAGAAGACAAATACTACAAACACACAGGTTATTTTGGTCATGTTAAAGAAGAGACAGTAGAAAAATTACTTAAAAACAATCCGGAAAAACTATTTAAACTTGCAACAAGAGGAATGCTTCCTAAAACTAAACTTGGAAGAAAAATGCTAAAAAAACTTAAAGTTTATGCAGGTGAAAATCATCCTCATACAGCTCAAGTAAAGGGTAACTAATGAAAATGCACGGAAGAATTTATGCAACTGGAAAAAGAAAAACAGCGGTAGCAAAAGTATGGCTAAAAAACGGTAGCGGTAATTTGACAATCAACGGACAAAGCTTAGATGAGTTTTTAGGTGGAAGAGAAGCACTTAAGCTTAGGGTAATCTGGCCTCTTAGACTTACAAAACAAGAAGGTAACTTTGATATTGATGTTAAAGTATTCGGCGGTGGTTTTGCTGCTCAGGCTGATGCTATTAAACACGGAATTTCAAAAGCTTTAGTTGAATATGCTCCGGAATTCAGAGCTATCTTAAAACCGGCAGGTCTTCTTACAAGAGATGCGAGAGTGGTTGAGAGAAAAAAATACGGAAAAAAGAAAGCAAGAAAGTCTCCACAATTTTCAAAAAGATGATCTCTTTTTTTTCTTTTTTTATTTTTTGCTAAATAGTGTCTGGCTCTTATACCTTGTTTTGAGTCTTATATTTTTCATTTTATTTTTAATCTCTTTTTTCTATCTAATTTTATATTATAATTTTATTAAAAAAGGCATATAATGAAGCCGTATATCTGGTTTGTAATTCCTCTTTTTATAGGGTGTAGTATTAGTAATACTTCTACAAATGTAAAAAATTTCACAAAATGTTATATAAATAAACTTCCAGCTCCTTTTTGGGTGTGTTATCAGTCTTCTTTTCAGTCTATTGGTAAAATTCATACGGATAAGCCTACAAGACTAAAACAAGAAGAGGCATTTTCTGTTGGGGTTAGTGAGTTAGTTAATAAACTTAATGCAAAATTAGAGCTTTTTGCAAGAAGAGTCGGGCTTTCTAAAAAAGAATTAAATCGTTTAAAAGAGTCTGTAAGAAATTTTGTAATTGTAAATGCAATTCAGGGAGATAGCTGGTTTTCAAAAAAAGAGAAAATGCTTTATGTTGAAGCAAAAATAGACAAAAACGATTTTAGAAGATTTATTTTTGAGGAGTTAAAAAACATAGATAAAACAAAACTTGAAATGGCGTTTGATGAAACATTTTGATTTTGTTGTAATAGGCGCGGGAATTGCTGGACTTTTGAGTGCATATAGATTAAAAGAGTTTAATACTTTGCTTATTGATAAAGATGATGTAATCTCAAATGCAAGCAGGGCGGCTGGTGCTTTTTTGTTTCCTAAAGTTGGATTTGATACAGCATATACCCGTTTTATTAACGATGCCATTTTAAAATCGATTGATTTTTATAAGGGTTTAGGAATTAATACACATACAAAAGGTGTTTTAATTTTACCAAGAGACGAGAGGGATATTGAAAAATTTAAAAAATATGAAAAGGAAATAAGACTTCCTTTTAAAAAAGTGGATAATGGTTTTTTCTTTGATATTGGAAGTGTTATAGACCCTGAAGAAGTTAAAAAAAAGATAAGAGTAAATTTTGAAAAATTAGAAGTTAAAAAAATAGAACAAAAAGAGAATTACTGGATTATAAATGAAAAAATTAAAACAAAAAATATTATTTTAGCAACCGGGGCTAAAGAGGTTTTAAAAATCCCTTATATAAAAATAAGAGCTGTATGGGGTGAGAGAATTGAGATAAAAAGTGATTTAAATCTTTCTCATTATTATCACAAAAACTGTTCGGTAGGTGAGATTGATGGAGTTATAAAAATTGGGGCTACTCATAAAAGGGATTGTTTTGAATGTCAAGAAAATGAGCAAGAAGCGTTAGAACTTATTAAAAAGGCAAGGGAAATTGTTGATATTAGAGATTATGAGCTTTTAGATATAAAAGGGGGCTTTAGAGCTGCAAGTATTGATTATTTTCCTGTGGCTGGTAAAATAATAGATGTTAAGAAAACTCTTTTAGAAAATAGGCATATTGTAAAAGGGGATTTGCCAAAAGAGATTTTTTATAAAGATGGTCTTTATATAATCAACGGAATGGGAGGAAGAGGCTTTTCTAATGCTGTTGTTTGTTCGGAAATGTTATATGAGTATATTGTAAATAATAAAGATTTAGGCAAAATCGATACAAAAAGGCTTTTTATTAAGTGGGCAAGAAAATTTGGAGAGGAGTTTTTAAATGCTAAAAGTTGATAAAGTAACTAAAAAATTTGGTGGGGTTGTTGCTATAAAAGATGTGAGTTTTTATGTAAAACCGCTTGAGATTTTTGGACTTATTGGACCAAACGGAGCTGGGAAAACTACTCTTTTTAATATTATTACAGGGGTTTTAAAACCTACAAGTGGGCATATCTATTTTAAAGATGAAGAGATAACAGGTCTTAGTCCTGTTGAAATTGTTCAAAAAGGTATTGCAAGAACTTTTCAAAATATAAGGCTTTTTAAAAGTATGAGCGTTTTAGAAAATGTGCTTATAGGGTTTCATAATCATTATGAATACAGTTTTTTTGAGGCGGTTTTCAGGTTTCCTCGCTTTTTTAAGCAAGAGAGGCTTTATAAAGAAAAGGCAATGGAGATTTTAGAGTTTTTAAATATAGCACAGTATGCTGAGCATAATGCAACGGCTCTTAGTTACGGGAATCAAAGAAAGGTTGAAATAGCAAGGGCTTTGGCTACTGAACCCGATTTACTGCTTTTAGATGAACCGGCTGCTGGAATGAATCCTAAAGAGACTGACGAACTTGCTGAGACTGTTTTTAGATTAAGGGAAGAGAAGGAAAAAACCATTCTTTTTATAGAACACGATATGAAATTTGTTCAAAAAATAGCAGATAGGGTGCTTGTATTAGATTATGGAAAAACCATTTTTGAAGGAAAGCCTGCTGATATGATGAAAAATGAAGCGGTGATTAAAGCTTATTTAGGAGATATCGATGTTGAGGGTTAAGGATTTGAAAGTTAAATATGGGGTAATTGAAGCTGTAAGGGGTATTGGTTTTGAAGTAAAAGCAGGTGAGATTGTAACTATTATCGGGGCAAACGGAGCAGGAAAAACTTCTACTTTAAATGCTATTTTTAATCTGGTAAAAAAAGAGGGGTATGTTGAGTTTGTTGAAGCCGATATCTCTAAAATTCCAACCCATCTTATTGTAAAAAGGGGAATGGCTCTTGTGCCTGAGGGAAGAAAGATTTTTATTAACTTAACGGTTGAGGAAAATTTAAGAATAGGGGCTTATTTAAATGATGAAAATTATGAAAGATTAAGAAATGAAATGTATGAACTTTTCCCCCGTCTTAAAGAAAAAAGAAACAGTTACGGAGGAAGTTTAAGCGGTGGTGAGCAGCAGATGCTTGCAATTGCAAGGGCTTTGATGAGTGAGCCTAAAATGCTTGTTTTAGATGAACCGTCTTTAGGGCTTGCGCCAAAAATTGTAAAAGAGGTTTTTGCTATTTTGATAAATTTAAACAAAGAAAAAGATGTAACAATTCTGCTTGTAGAGCAAAACGCTGGGGCTGCGCTTAAAATTGCAAACCGGGGATATGTAATGGAAAATGGAAAAATTGTGCTTGAAGATGATGCAAAAGCTCTTCTTGCAAGTGATGAAATTAAGAAAAAATATTTAGGAATAGATTAGGCTTTTCCTATAATTTCTCCTATTTTTTTTCTCATCCATTTGCCCATTTTCATATTATGATAAGCCCAGCTTAAATATTGAATATCAATCTCAGCTACATCTTCAATAAGCATACCTTTATATTTTCCTATATTAAATCTAAATTGCATAGGTTCATCAAGGTTTTGTAAATGATGTTCGATTGAATATTTTACGTCTAAGTCTAAATCGGTTGAGTTTAAAAGATATTCAATATAATCTGGGTCTTTTATTAAGACTTCTTTTATTTTTTCGAATTTATATTTTCCTTGATAGAATTTGTCGTATAAAACAGGTTTTTTAGTAAGGTTTTCTAATTCTTCAAATGTTTTTTCATATGTTTTTATTAAATAATCAAAAAGCAGGTATAAAACTATTACATCTCCTAAGGCATCGTGGGCGTTTATTTTGATATTGTATTTTTGACATATCTGCGGTTCTTTTTTATAAAGTCCAAGGGCGTAACGATTATATTGAAGTGAGAATTTCCCTTCTGGTATTAGATGTTTTAAAATTCTAAAAGTATCTATTAGTTTAAAAGAAGAGCTAAATCCCTCTTTTTCAAGCATATCTAAATCAAATTTTGCATTGTGAATTACTATAAAGTTTTCTTGAGTATTTAATTCTTTTAATCTTTTAAACGCTTCAGTTTCTTTTATAATAGGTTTGTCTTCTACCATTTCATTTGTAATATGATGAACTGCCATTGCCTCGTAGCTTATAGGAAGAGGAGGTTTTACAAGTTCGTTATAAATTTCTTCTATTTCAAGATTTTCATTAAGCACTATATAACTTAGCTGACATATTCTATCAGCATCTTTGTTGCCTGTGGTTTCTGTATCAAGAATTACTATTTTCATTTTTTTCCTTAATAAGTGGTATTTGGATAATATATCCGTCTTTTTTATTTATTACTTCAAAGAAATTATTTTTTATCTGTTTTTTGGGAAAAGTTTTAATGATGACTGAAATTATAGGGTATTTTTTATTGTTTAGTTTTATATACTCTCCTATGTTAATTTTGGTTTCTATATAAATTTCCTTTTGATTTTCAAAAATATCAAATAAAAGATTTAGAAATGCTTTTTTATTTATGTAAATTTCCGGAATTGAAGGGTCAAAATAGATTTTAAATTTTGTATTTTGTTTTAGACTTACATACTCTATTGCAAAATTTAAAATCATACTTAAATCAACTTTTTCAAGTTCTTCAAGTTTAATTGAGTGAATGTCTGTATTTATAAAAAATCTTACCCCTATTTTTTCTTCATCTTCATATCCTATAGAAAATCCGTTAAATTCAAAGTCCTTAAAATGAACTTTTTTAAATTCGGTTTTTATTTCGG
>Ga0256837_1000770_pt1 | contig 25188 bp, 23 predicted proteins | sample 4562384metaG_FD_185976 | JGI IMG/M metagenome (GOLD analysis project Ga0256837, IMG submission 185976) | Hydrothermal vent microbial communities from Guaymas Basin, Mexico - 4561-384 | ecosystem: Environmental > Aquatic > Marine > Hydrothermal vents | place: Mexico: Guaymas Basin | collected... | reverse complement strand
CTACTAATCCATGATTTTCTTGTTGGTCGTTATACCAAATATTAAGCTTTTCTTTGTTTGTCATTTTTTTCCCTTCAGTAACTATATATATGCACTCAGCACAAAATAGACAAGATCTTGTAATAATTTACAAGGGTCAACTTTAAATAATTTTGAAATTATACTAAAATTATACTTATTGTTCATTAAAGTATTAAATATAATTAATTACTAAAATAGTATATCAGACAATAAGTAATATATCTATTCTCTTTAATATTCTTCTTATAAATTTAGCTATTTGAGTCTTCCATGCACATAAAACTATACTTTTTAACTAGAATCTCTAAACTATCCAGATACTTCTCAATAACAATACTCTCATCAAACTCATGCAGCATCTTAACTAGACCTTAATTGGTGCACCTAAAGGAGCACATCCAAAAGCCGTTCTTTAGCTGGATGATTTTTATTTATTACTCTGTATAATCTCCAACAGTTCCTGTTCAAATTTCTCATCGCCATCTTTGAAAAATTGCACTTTTTCTACTAAGTTTTTCAACTCATATGCTCTTTTTTTCATAATTTCTTTTAAGTATAGATTCACCTTTTCTCGATCATCTTTTATATCAGAGATATCAAAGTCATAATAGTCATCACCACTTAGAAGCAGCCTAACCGTATCATCATCAATCCAAATAGTTAAGATTTCTTTTCTATTTTTTGTTCTAAAGTAAATCACTAAAGGCACTGCCATAATGACTAGTGCGACTACTGAGCCTATTATCATTCCTGTATCCATTTCACATCCTCAAATTTCATTAGTTTACTTTATGGTCAAACTCTGGCACTATCTCTTTAAGTTTACTTAACTTGTCATCTGTAGTGAGTAGTTCTTCTATATCTTTATTTAATCTATCTGTGTCATATTTTGTCGGTCGAGCAACTGTAATAGATTCATATTCAGTAGTGCAATCACTATCATCTATAAGTAACTCTTCATAGAGTTTTTCACCAGGGCGAAGACCACTAAACACTATTTCAATATCATCTCTTCCACTTATACTTATCATCTTTTGTGCTAAATCCACTATCTTGATAGGTTCCCCCATATCGAGTATAAATATCTCTCCACCGCTTCCTATTGCCCCTGCTTGCAGAACCAACTCACATGCTTCAGGTATAAGCATAAAGTAGCGAGTGATATCGGGATGGGTTACCGTAATATTTTGTCCATTTTCTATTTGAGACTTAAATTTAGGTATCACACTACCACTTGAACCAAGTACATTCCCAAAACGCACTGCCACTATCTCTGTACCTTTGCCATTTACATTTTGTGCATAGAGTTCACAAATTCGCTTCGTCGTTCCCATGACATTTGTAGGGCGAACAGCTTTATCGGTAGAAATCATCACAAATTTTTCAACACCATGTTTTATGGAACAGTTGATGATATTTTGTGTCCCTAAGACATTGTTACGTATAGCTTCACTTATATTTGCTTCAACCATTGGTACATGCTTATATGCAGCTGCATGAATAACTATTTCAGGTTTATAAGTAGAAAATGTTCTATCTAAGTCTTGTATATTTACTATACTCTGCATAATAGGAACAATATCTATACCACTAAGTTCTTGCTCAATTTGGTAAAGATTGAACTCACTATGATCAAGGAGTATAAGCTGTTTAGCTCCATATTTTTGGCACTGTCTGCATATTTCACTCCCTATACTTCCACCTGCCCCACTTACCAAAATAGTTTTATTTTTTATAAACTTTTCTATTTTATCTTTTGCCAAATCTTGAGGGTGTCGAGCAAGTAAATCTTCTACAGAGATCTCTTTGAGTTGTTTTGTGAAATCTTTATCTTGTAAAATATCTTCTAAAGAAGGAAGAATTTGAATCTCTACAAAATATTCACCTAAAGCATCATAAATTTCACTAATTCTTTTCTTGGAAGCAGATGGCATAGCTATCACAAGCAGGTCAAATTTTTGCCCATTAAGCCTCTGTTTTAGTTTTTCTTTTGAAAGAATTTTTATGGAGTCTATAGAACGATTTTGTAAAACTTTGTCATCATCTACAAAGTAATGTATTTTATACTCCGTATCTATAAACTCACCTTCAAGTTTCAACCCAGCACGACCAGCCCCATAAATGACAACTGATTTTGTTTTTTTAGTTTGACTTTTATTGATATAAAAATAGTATGAATACATAGCGAAGTTTATAGCGAAAATATACAAAAATAGTTCCGAAGCTAAAAATGAAAATCTCACTTCCCCATAAAAGAGAGGTAGATACACAACAAATGCAGTAATGTACACTACACTTTTATACAGAAATGTTTTTGGAGAGGACTTAGACCAAGAGAGACTATAGTCACTAAATATAAATCGAGAAGCCAACATACGAACAAATACAACACCTAAAACTAGTTGAATATCAAATGCTTGATGAAATATGAAAAATGTCCATGAAAACGTAAGAAATGTTAAGAGTATTATCACTAAAAAATTTAAGATTCGTTTGTCAATTAAAAACATTAAAACTCCTTTCTTTTATCAATAAATTTTATAATACTAAAGAGTAGCACGATGGAGATAATAAATGCTATAAAAATATTGGCTACAAGATAGACTAATCCAAATAGTAAAAGATTAAATAGAATAGCATAACTTGCGACTTTCTTATGACTCCATCCACTCTGTTGGAGTCTCTGATATCCATGTTTTTTATGTGCTAGACTCAATTGCTCACCATTTAGTTTTCGCCTTAAAAGAGTTAATGTAGCATCAAACCAAAAAACACTAAAGAGTATTATCCATATCCAAAAGTTTATACTCTCAATATTTGCATAATATATAGTAAATATAGCAATATTATACCCTAAAAGTGTACTCCCAACATCACCCATAAATATTTTAGCATTTCCCCAGTTCCAGACTAAAAAACCAAGAACTGCCATAGCTAAAACTAAAAAGTGACCACCACCAAAAAGGGAAAAGCCAGCGAGTGCTAAGAAGAGTGTTTCACCTCCTGCATAGCCATTTATTCCGTCAAGAAAATTATAAAGATTGATAAACCAAACAATCATAAAAAAGGCAAATATATTAGTCAGAAATGGATTTTCAACACTAAAAAAGAAAAGATTCAATTCTTCAAAGCCACCTAAAAAATAGAGCCCACCAATAGCAACAAGTGCCTGTGCAAGTAGTCGTACTTTTGGACTTAAATCATATAAGTCATCAAAAAAACTAACAATTGAAATGATAACACCTACTAAAAGTGCTGAAAAAAGTGAACTGTCAATTTCCCCAATATAGTTCAAATAAAGAAGTCCAATAAACCAAACCACAGAAAGTGCTATACCCCCTCCATGAGGAGTAGGAACAGAGTGAGAACTTCTCTCATTTATCTCATCAAGTAGAGCATGCTTAATGTAGTAATTTTTTATGAAATATGTTAAACTAAAAGATAAAAGTAATAAAAATAAATATATCAAATTTTTATCCTTTAACTTTTCTTTCTTATTAAAACATAAACATATTTCAATATATTTTTAGGTAGCAACCTAATAGGAACTTTTATTAAAATATTCTTTAAATATTCTGTTATTGTTAAATAATGCATCTCTTTTAATTTATTTAAAAATATTACTTCTGCTTTAATATATTCCATACCACCTCTTCTAACGAGCATGCTATTACCCGCTCTAACATTTAATAATGTTTCTTGTAAATTATAAAGTTTTGCACCATTGTTTATCATTCTAACCCAAAGATAATAATCTTCCATCCAAAGCATATGTTTATATCCACCTGATTGCTCTACAATAGACTTTTTAAACATTGTAACTGCATGATTTAAAGGTGATCTCATTTTAGAATACTTTACAATATCTTCATGCTTTTCAGGTAATTTTCTGTATGAAACGATTTCATTCTCATCATCTTCAAACTCACTAATAAATGCACTACATACATCAATATCTTTTTCTTCAAAAGCTTTTAATTGTTTTTCAAATCTCTTTTGCAGTGATATATCATCTGTATCCATTCGTGCAATTAGCTCATAATTACAATGCTTTATACCTTCATTTAATGCTGATCCAAGACCTACATTGTCTTTTAATGATATAGTTTTAAATGTATTTCCTATTTTCTTTTTCCATTCATCAATTGCTTGAGATAGTTCATCTGTCAGAGATCCATCTTCAACTAAAATAATTTCATTTGGCTTAACACTTTGCTCGTCCCAAATACTTCGCATAGCTCTATTAAAATATTCTGCTTTTTCTTTATAATATATTGACATTAATACTGAAAATTTCATTCGTTTCCTTTTATATTAGTTATGATTTAATTGAGTTAAATCTTCTTCAACTCCTGCCATATCACCTAGCATTCTCGTAAAAATTATTAGTATATGCTGTAACTCTATCAATTCATTTCTGAAATCTTGACATTTCTCAACATTTTCAAATGCTCCATCTAAAGACTCAGAATGCCATTTTTCAGTAAATGGTCTTATCTTTTGATTTAGTATCACTATTGCAATTTTTGTAAATTCTGAACAATCACGACCATATCTTTTTATAACTTCTCTAGTTAATGGAAAAAGATTATAAACACTTTCAAGTGCAGTTTTCTCATTTCCATATTTTAATGATTGTGTTGTTATCCTAGTAAGAAGTTCTATATACATCTCCCATGCTGCATCTTTATCTTTTTCTTGTGGGTTCCAGTCCATTTCTAAAAATGGTATTTTTATTTTTAAAGATGTCATATCCCAATTTTCAAGCCACTTTTTCCATTTCATTTTATAGATCTCCTAATTTTAACTTATAAAATATTTTCATATCAAACTCAATTCTTTTTCTATCTCACTACCTTGCAAAATATTAAAATCTATATAAGTTATCTTTTTATTTAGTTTTTTTGCATATTCCAATTCTAAATTTATCCAATGTGACTCTATATTATTATTATTATTATTATTATTATTATTATTATTATTATTATTATTATTATTATTATTATTATTATTATTATTATTATTATTATTATTATTATTATTATTGTTATCTACTGAATTATTTGTTTTTATAAACACGATACTTTTAGATTGTTCTATTCTTTTTTTTAGTGCAAGTTCCGTATATATACTTATATAACCTCTTTTTAAAAAATCTGTATCACTAATCCAATCTACATAAACTAATTTGTTGTAATCATTCAAAATATTTTTTACTTTTTGAACTGCTTTTTTATCTAAACTACTGTGAGATATAAAAACATCATATACTTTTTTATTTTGAATATCATTCTTTTCTATTCTTTCTACCAAATCTTTGGGTAACATATTAAAATCAACTCTATTGAGCATATATGATTTTTTCTTACCTTTAAAGCCTTTTCTTAATTTTACATATTCTCCCATATTTTGAAGATGTTTAAATGCTTTTATTCTTATTTGTGTATTTCTTTCACTATCATTTAATTTTGAGAAAAACCTTATAACTTTTTTGGAGTCATATTTTTGCAATTCATTTACAACCTCAAGTTTTTCTTCTAATGTAGAATTTTTAAGATGATATGCTCCAATAAAAATATCAATAAATATAGGTTCAACTTTTTGTAATAAATTTTTATACTCTTGTATTTTTAATCGTCTTTTTTGGATAATTATCTCTCTCTTTGCCTTTAATTGTTCAAATACTAAACTAACTATCTCTTCATCATAATTTTTTTTATGTTTAGTCTTTTGACTTGTAGATAATATATACTTGACTTTTTTTAAACCAAAAAAATAATTGTAAGGTGAAAGATGTTTATATCTTCTTTTTTTACCATTTTGTACCAAAAAATTATCTTTTTCTTGATAGTAAGTATATCTTTGACATATAGTTTGCCATTCAAAAGGATAAAACTTTTTAAAGAATTCTAACAAAGTCATTTTATTATAACTTATTGGCAATATTTCATATATAAAATGCAATGGTCTATTTAAAGACTTTTCAAAGTTATTTAATTCATTTATATATTTTGCTTTTGTTAGATTTGACATAAACAGTTCCATAGCATCTATCTATACACCAACTAAAAAATTAACAATAGAAATATCTTGCTCTATAATATTCTTTAAGAATGTTACACTATTAATTAAAATAACAAATAAAAAATAAATCTGTATTACTTTATTCTTGTAAAGTACTAACAATATAAATAAGAGTGGAATTATTAATTGATATACTCTATATATTTCTGGAATAAAATTAAATAAACTAAAGAACAAGGCTAAACTAATCAAAATAATCTTAAGATATAAAACATGTAGTTTATTAATATCATCTATTCTTTTCAATCTTAATAAAATTATTATTGTTGGCATAATAACAAATAATAAAGTTTGTATATAAAAATTAATTGAAAATAAATTTTCGTCAAAATTTTCCAATATATTATGACTACTTAAAATAAAAAGTTTATAATCTAATAAATAAGTAATTACAATATTAAATAATACAATTATTAAATCTGGATTAATATAAATAAATATAGCACACAGTAATAATATAAACAAGAATCTAAAATTCAATAATGATAAAAAATATATTACAGCAGCTAAAACAACAGTTTTTCTATGCAAAAAAAATAAAAATGGTATTCCTACAAAACTTAAATAATTTTTTTTAATATACAAAGAATGTAAAAGTAAAATAATTAATAAAAAAACAAAGCTACTACGAAATTGATTTATACTATAATCTAAATACATTCTATTAAATAATAATAAAATAGTTAATAATAAAATATCTGATTTTGATTCAAAATGTTTATATCCGATAAAAATTAAAGATATAATAATCATAAGTGGAAATAGCCAAAACACAAAATCACTGCTATCAAATATATACGATAAACAATACAAAAAAGCACTAAAGAAGCTATCTCTTGCCATACCTGAATAATCAGTATATACATTCATTGCCATTTCAATGGATGGTAATATTTTAACATTATTAAACCAATCAATATATCGTGATGTATCAGATACAAATTCTAATGGGCGCATTCCCATAAATAATATGTATATATATATTATTGTAAATTGTATGAATAAATATACATACAATTTTTTATTAATAATATTGGTTTGCATAAATGTAAAATAAACACTAATATAATAAAAAAAGATAAAAAAGACTACATCTAATATCATGGTATTATATTCTTTTAAAGATTAAAATAATCATATTGTAAATGAGTTGAACGTATTATTTTCATATTTAACAACAAACTTTTAAATATTTTTACATTGCTTTTTATGTCAAAAATAATTTGTTCTTTTTTTTGTGGAATTGATATATTATTTTCTATTTCTAATAGGTATTTTGCTATATTATCTATAATATTTAATTGTAAATTATTATCAAACATTTTATTTGATAATTGACTTTCATCAAATTTATCTATATTTACTACTTCACTATTCCACCACACTTCTAACCACTCTGGTCGTTTGTATGGAGTAAATAAAAATACGGATTTACCAATATTATATGCATCCCAAACAGAAGTACTCCATGAACTACCTATAATATCACTTGAAATTATCCATTCTCTTATAGAATATGATTTATTTAAAATAATATTTTTAGGCACATAACCTAGATATTGGTTAAATACTTTTTTATAATCATCTTCTGTAATACTTGGATGTGGGCGTATAATTATCTCATAGTTATATTTTTTTGAAATATCATCTACAAAGTATATAAACTTTTCTAAACATTTTCTAGCATATTCTCTATGTTTCCAAGCTTTATCTGTTGGATAACCATTTTTTATTTTAGCTTTTATTAAATCATCTGATGAAAATGCCCAAGCATAATTCATTGGTAAAAACAGCCATTTTTTATTTTCATCTAAATTAAATTTAGTAGATAATGTCTTTCTTAAAGTTTTTTGATTATTTAATAACTTATATAATACTTCATTTGCAGGATTACCAGTAACTGAAATATGATTTTTCTCAACACCATAATTTATAAGGTATTGTTTAAAATCTTCACTCCAAGATATATGACTTACAATAGATTTTACAAAACTATCTTGAGGTTTCTTATATTCTATATTAATGGGAAATAATAACTGCTCCCAATTCATATTGATATATTTTATATTATCTCCATACATTTTATATACTATACTTACTGGCCAATCATTTTTATTGATAAGATATGGAAATACAAAGACTTTAGCTTTATAAAGATATAAATAATAAACATGAAAATATACAGATAAAATCAAAACTTTTTTACCTTTTTCTTCTAATTCTTTTGCAATTAATTTTATACTTTCAAGTTCTCTATCTTTATGTTCTATAAAAAATATAATATCTACTTCTTTTTGTTTAATCATCATCAAAACCCCAGATTTTTATCTTGTTTTTATTTAACATAGCTTCTAAAAATATAAAATCTTCTTCACTATCTATATTTATATTTGTATCCATTATATAAGGAACTGTCTTTTTTGGTAAAAAAGTTTTATCTTCTAGTATAGTTTTTACTTTTGTGATATATATACTACCATTTAAAGCGTATACTTCTGGCAAAAGTTGTCTTGGTATTTCTGAAGTTGTATCATCTAAAAAAGATTTAACATAGCCTTTATCATCAATAGATTTTAGTTTATAAGGGTGTGGTTCATCTATCTTTACTACAGATACACAAGCATCAGCCTTGTTTTTTTCTAGTAAATTTATCATATTTTGTATATCACTTGGAGTTCTAAGTGGTGATGTAGGTTGTAACAATACTAAATAATCATACTCTTTATCAAGTTTATTAATTAAATCTACCACTACATCTATACTTTTTGCAGTATCATTAGCTAAGTTTTCACCTCTAAGCTCTAAAGATTTAGCCCCTGTTTTTTTTGCTATATTTTCATACTCTATACAATCAGTAGATATATAAATATCATCAACTATATCGCAGTCATTACCTACCTTTATAGCTATTTCTAATAAAGTTTTATCTTTTATTTTTGCTATATTTTTATTTGGAAAACCCTTTGATCCACATCTTGCAGGCACTATTGCTAATACTTTCATATACAAAACTCCGTACTTTGCAGTTTACCACCTGGAGCATCATTTGTATCTACTCTTTTTAATAAAAATGGATTCTTAAAATCAGCCTTAGAGTTAATACCCCTAAACATTGTTAATCCAAAATAAAATGAAAAATCACTACTAACTTGAGCAACTATATCATTTACTGCTTTTGCTCCGCCATATGGATATGAAATAGATTTTATATTATCTATTTTACATTCACTTGATAAAAAATCTAAAGATGACTGTATTTCTTCTTTAATTAAAGTATTTGATAATGTTGCTAAAGGTAAATGCCTATTTGTATGAGTACCTAAATATCCAAAAGAGTTTATTTTTCTAATATCATTTATATTCATATATAATTCTTTTGAAAATTGTGTTTCATCTACTAAAGTAGAAAATAATTTTGAAATAATTTCTTCTTTTATTTTTGGTTCTAAAATAAAATTTAATAAATATTTCAATTTTTTTGTTTCCAAGGTATCATATCTGTATAATTCATTAATATTGTCTGGATATTTTATTTGCTCTAAATTAATAAAGTTATCTATGAATTTATACACATCATTATCTGTCATAACGGATCTTATATAATGTAATTTATGTACATCTACAACTGAATTATTCTTAATAGAATCAGTTGTTACATAAAATAGTCCTGGTATACCTTTTTTATTTAAAAGTTCTAATGCTAACATTTGTTCTTTTAGTCCATCATCAAATGTCAATAAACAATAATTTTTATTATCAAATTGATTATTAATAATTTTATTTGATAAATCTTCTTGTGAAATAAAATTATAATATTTTGATAATTCATCAATTTGATTAGAGAACTCTTGTAATGACAAAGGATATATACCATTTTGATATTTTTTCTCTCTAAAATAATGATAATTAACTGCTAATAATTGCATTTTTCACCTTTTTGTAAAAGCTCATATTCTTTTTTTGGAATACTTTGACCATATTTTTCTATGACATAATTTAGAACTTCTTCATTGAAATCTATTTTTTTATAAATTCTACTATTTATATTATCTTGAGATATAACAACAGATTTGTTTTCTATAAAACTTTTTGCTATTTCTGGCAATAATAAAATAGCTTTTTTAATCGTTTTATAATTCACTGTATAATAATTATCACTAATATCAATATTTGGTTTCACTCTTGCTAAAATACTACCTGAATCTACTTTCTCTACTGCTAAATGAATAGTAGCACCAATACAACATAATTCATCATTTACAAATGGCCAAAATAATGTAGCTGAACCTTTATAAAACGGTGATAAACCTAAATGAAGATTAATAATTCTATCTTTAAAACCATTTAACCAAACTGACTTTAAAATACCTGTTCCAAATAAAAAAATTACATCAGGATTTAATTCTTTAGCCCATTTAATAACTTCATCATTATTAATATTATTTTTTTCTATATTTAGATAATTTAGATAATCTAAATTATCTAAGTCACCAAAAAAATCTTTTTCTGTTTGTTCTAATTGTTTAAAATGGTTTGACACTATTGTTGAATCTTTTTGTTGCTCTTTATAATAGCTACCTTTATCTTCATATATTGCTCCAACTAGATCAAAATTATGTTTAATAGTTTGTATGAAGAATTTATGTCGTAATTTATTACTTGTTAATACTAATGCTCTCATCTTACAACCTAATAAGTTATAGTTTTATGAAACTTTAATTCACAATTTGCTAATGTATCTGCTATTTTTTTACCAGCATTGCCATCACCATACAAATACTCTGATTCATAACTACCATGAGATATATGAGCATTGATAGCATTTTTAATCTCATTTTGATCATAATTACAATCGATAACACTATTTGCTCTTTGTCGTCCATGTTGTCTAGATCCTATATTTACCACAGGTACCCCTAAAAATGCACTCTCTCTTATACCTACACTTGAGTTTCCTATAAGACATTTTGAATTTTTGATAAGTCTTAAAAAATCATTTGGTTCCATATTTTTAAAGAAATGTATATTTTTAAGATTATGTTTTTCTCTAAAAACTCTTATCCCTTTACTTGTACCATCACTTCCTGCATCAACATTTGGCCAAAACCAAAATGTTGGCATATCTAATTCATATATCGCTTCAAGTGTAGTAGTAATATGCTCTAATGAATTATCAAATTCAGTAGTTACAGGATGTTGCATCACTACTATATATCCATCTTTCCAATTTATCCCAGAACCTACTCCTCCATATTTTACTAATGGGTCAAAATCAAACTCAGGATTTTCTAAAACTTCTCTTGCTAAATCCATAGATGGGCAACCAGTATTTATAACTGTTGTCTCATCCTCACCCATTTTTACAACTCTTTGTTTTGCATCTTGCGAAGCTACAAGATGAATATCAGCTAATTTTGTATTTGCATGACGAACTTTTTCATCTATATTTCCAGTTACTTCTCCACCTTGAATATGGGCTAGAGGGATATTTTGATACGAAGCAGCGATAGATGTAGCGATAGTCTCAAATCTATCTGCAATAGTTACTACAATATCTGGCTTTAAATTGTGAAATGCAGTTGAAAGTTCCATGATAGCAATACCTGTTGTTTTTGCCATAGCAGTTGGTGTCTCACCTTCAAGTATATTATATATTTTTTCTACTACTTCAAATCCATCTTGTTCTATAATTTTACTAGCATTTCCATATCGTTCAAGTAGTGCAGAACCTGCTAAAACTAACTGTAACTCTAAATTTGGATGTTCTTTTATAGCTTGTAAAGCTGTTTTTACTCTAGCATAACTAGGTCTTGCTGTGATTACTACACATATTTTTCTTTTATTCATCTATATTTTCCTCTTTTAAAAAATCCCATTTTTTTATATCTTTTATTAGTTTTTTACCAATAACACTTTTATATTCTTTCGCAGATATTCCATAATTTGCTGGTTTTTTAGCTTCTAAATCTTCAAAAGTGATAATATCACCTTTTTTCATATCTTTATTTAAGGCTAAAGACTTTTCAAATATATTCTTTAATTCTTTAAAGTTACTATTATCTGACTTATCTATTTTATGCTCTAAAGAAGTTTCTATAAATCTTACACCCTCTACTAAAGTTTTTATCTCATCTATAGTTAAAGATGACTTATTATCTGGTCCAAACATATTTTTATCAAATATAGCATGAAACTCTAAAATCTCAGCTCCTAAACTAACTGCACTTAAACTTGGGATTATGCTAGAAGAATGATCTGATAATCCAACTTTTAAATCATACTTATCTTTTAACTCTTGTAATACATTTAATCCTATATCTTGTGCTTGTGTAGGATACTTTGTAGTACATTGTAATACTGCTAAATTTTCTTTATTATAGCCAAAAGTTTTTAAAAAGTTTATCGTATCATCTAACTCACTAAAACTACTCATACCACTAGATAATATAATATCTTTTTTTGTTTTAGCAATTTTTTCAAGCATCAAAAAGTTACTAACTTCACCACTACCTATCTTATATCGTTTAATACCTATCTCTTCAAGCCAATCAACTGCCATATTTGAAAAAGGGCTACTCATAAACTCCAGTCCTACATCATCACAATGTTGTTTTATCTCTTGCCATTGTGGTAGTGTAAATTCCATCCGTTTCCAATAATCATATCTAGTATCATCTTCATAGCTAAATTTTACTCTAAAAGGTTCATACTCACTACTTTCTGCTTGGGCAATATGTGTTTGAAATTTTATAGCATCCACTCCTGTTGTAGATAAAGCATCAATATATGAGTGCAATACTCCTAAACTTCCATCATGAGCTTGACCAATCTCTGCTATTATAAATGTTTTATTTTTCATTTTTTTCCTTCAATAAACTATTTTTTATGATTTTGAAATAATTAAAATATCCATATATTAGATACAATCCTAACAGACCTACTCCATATAAATTTTGATTAAAATAAACCAATACTACTAAGATAGATACAAATATAAAATCTTGAATTAATTTTAAAATAGGCAACTTAATATACTTGAATTTTATATCTACAAAATAATATGCCACTAAGAAACCTATAAAATAAGATATAGTCGTAGTAACTGTAGCTGCTATTATTCCATACTTTGGTATAAAGATAAGATTTAGCACTATATTTAAAATAGCAGCACTAAAAGATATGATAGAGATATATTTGGTTTGTTTATTATCTAATAAAAAATTTGTAAGATACATCTCAAGATTTTTAAAAATAAATGCAGTAGAAAGTATAATCACTAAATAAGCATAATTAATAATTGTTGATTCAACAAAACTAATAATAAGATTTATAAATAAACTAAGCCCAAGTAAAATACCTAAAAAAAAGTAATTAGTAAATAAAATCAAATTCGTAATATTTTCTGTTTCATTATTTTTTTGCTTATTCATAAAATATGGTGTAAATGCTTTTCCAAAATTACTTGTAAGAAGTTTTACAATATTTGCTATTTTATCTATAATAGCATAAATACCAACATCTCCCATAGATACAAATTTGACCAATATTAACCTATCTGCCATCACATATATATTTTTTGATAGAGTATGAGGTATAAGTGCTATTGCAAATCGTATAGGCTCTTTTATAAGTGAAAAATCAAATGTAAATACTATATAACTTTTATTTAAAAATATATAATAAATCAATCCAAAAATAGATGATAAAAGCATAGCTATAACTATACTATCTAATTTAAACTGATAAAAATAAAGTAATATAAAAGCAACTATAGCCAATATAAATGTACTTATGATATTTGATACTAAAATATCTTTTGAGTGCTGTAATATTCTATTGATAGATTCAAAAAAGACTTTAAAACCATTTATAAAAGCTATAGATACACCTAATACTATAATATTATTTGATAAATTATCTAACTCAAAAAAACTCTTTAGATAATCAAATAATATATAAATACCAAAAGCAAATAAAATAGATATAAATACACTAAAAAATAGCAATGAACTTAAATATCTCTTTTGTTTATCTTTATCATCTTTATACTCTAAAAAATATTTTACAATAGAAGAGTGCAACTGCATAGTGGCAAATATAGTTATAAATGTATTTATCATAAGTATTACAGAAAGATACCCAAACTCCTCTACACTTATATACTTTAAATAAAATGGTACAAGTAAAAATCCAGCAATAGCTGGTATCAAAGATGTGATTAGATAAATAGCACTATTTTTTAAAAGCATTATTCTTCTATCAACTCTAAAAATCTTTGATTTACTTTGCCATCAAATTTTGCAAAGTATTTAGCTGATTGTATTTGATAGTTTTTAATCTTATTATAGTATTCACTATCATTGATTAATTTAACCATAACATTCTCAAAACTATCTGTATCTGTTTTTAAAATACCTTCTAATTTCATGATATATTCGTATTTGAAATCAAACTCATTCATAAGTATTGTTGGTATCTCAAGTAACATAGCCCAAGTAGCAGTACCCACAAATCCAGATACAAAAATATCTGCTATAGGTAAACAACTACTTAAACTTTGTTCTAAGATATTGATACCTTTTAATCTGTCTTCATAATAAGAAACTTCCATTTTAGGGTGTAATGATACCAGTAAATTTATATCACACTTCATAATGCTATCAATAAAAAGTTTATGATATTTATCTGTTGTATCTCTATCTAATATTTTATTTTCATACCATTGAGGTAATGCTAAAATAATAATCTTTTTAGTCTTATCAAGATTAAACTGAGTTATTAATTTATCTTTAATATTCTCTTGCTCTTCGTAAGCTTTATAAAGTAAATTATGTTCTGGATGCCCTGTAATATATAAATGATCGATTACACCATTTTGGATACTTTTATCTTTCTCTTGTTCCCCTTGAATGCATATATAATCTATCATACCACTACCACCTATATTCCAAGGATCAAGTGGTAATGAACCAAACTTATCCATAGCTAATATTGTATCTGATGTGTAAAATAGAGCTTTTTTATTATCGTGTTCAAATATTTGCTTTGGATATTTACTTTGAATCATATAATTTAACCAAGGTGATTTAATCATATCAAATATCAACTCATTTTTATCAAATCTTCTATCTAATCTACTTATAGGATCTGTATAAGCATAAGGAAATACAAAAGATTTTATATTGTATTCTTTTGAAAATTTTAAAAATAAATTTTCATATCCACCACATCTATCACATGGTATAAATACAGCTTGTATCTCATCTGAATTAAAAATATTTAATATCTTTTGATATTTGTTTACTAAGCTTTTATAAATCCTAAAATGATTAAGATACAAAAATAAACTACTTTTTTGTAAAGTTTTATAAATCTTTCTTAATAAATTATAATTTTTATCTATACTATTTGATGCTTTACCATACATCTTTTTATAAGATATATTATTTTGTTCCAATAAACTAATCTTAGATTCAAACTGAGATGAAGAGAGTACAAAAAAAGGCTCATACTCACTGTTTTCTAAAATATATTTAGCAATAGTTACCATAGTATTAAATGGGCTAAGTGATGTTCCTGCTATGAATAATATTTGCTTTTTCATATTAACTCTTTATAAACTAATTCTTTTGTATTTAAAGATAAATCTACTAATTTAGAAAAATCTTTTTGTTGTTCTTGAACATCACTGAATATTGATTTTAGTATATTTTCTATATTGTTTGAATGAAAGTCAAATACTGATTTTAAATAATTTACTAAATTATCATCAAAATAATCAGGTAAATATCCAAGAGTTTTTTTACCTGCTATTTTAGATTGTATTGCCATAGTTGAAAATATTGTTAAACATATATCACTAGATGCAACCAATAAATTTATATCTATATCTTTTATTATATTTTTAAAATTAAATTCTTTATAATAATACTCTTGAGGGTGTGGTTTAAAAATAAATAAATAATCATCATTTTCTAACAATTTTGTTTCTAAATACTTTATATCATTATATAAAGATTTAATATTCTTATCTGAAGCCATTTTCAATTCTTTAGATGGTTGAGAAAAAAATACAACTAGCTTTTTATTACCTAAATTTATATTTTTTTTAAATTCTAAAATATCAGTTTGTTTAATTGATTTAATTTTTTTATTAAATGTTCTAAAGTAATCATTACCTACAATTTTATAATTTTTATTATCTATATACTTAGCCCAATATTCACCTTGAAGCAAACATAAATCTACATCATTTCCTATATTTGGAGATGAACTTAAATTAAACATAAAAGTTTTTAATTTTAATTTTAGTTGCTGTAAAAAAGATATTTTAATAGGCTTATTTAGAACTCCTGCTGCTTGATGTAAAATAGTCTTTTTATTTAATTTTTTTGCATTATTAATAAAAATATTGGCTACTAAAGCATTATCATTTGATACGACAATAGTATCTATAGAATATTTTTTTAAAATTTGTTTTGCATAGATATTTAAATATAAAACAATAAATAACTTTTGCATTGATGATAATTGATCTAATTGATGTAATCTCATGGCAAAAAGTTCAAGTTTTATAAAATCTGATGGAAATTCTTTATTAATAAATTTATTATCAAGAATTGTATATACTTTATGACCATTGTCTGTAAAATTATTATATACTTCAGACCAACTTGTAATAATATGATTAGTTGTTGGTATCAATAATAGATTCATTTCTAATCCTCTTAAAATATGTATTTAGCATATCAACCGTCATCTCATAATCTTCATATTCATCTATATCTATTCCTGATATTTTTGATACTATTTGTTTATATGGGTTAGCACCTAGAAAATAACCTCTATTCATCATTACACTTTTTGGTGCCATATATAAACCATTTGTTACTCTATACATATTTGGTAAAAGTTGACTAGCTGGATGATTTTCATTTGCTTCATAATTTATAGGTCCATTATCATCCCAAAAATACTCTTTTAATAAATTAACAGTTACCAATGAATCATATTCACTTTTAGATTCTACATTCTTTTTATACTGAATAAATGATTCCAAATATTCTTTAGGTTGCATCAATGGAACTACCGCAGTTATCCAAGCAATATGTTTAAATTTAACATCTTTTATTACGCCTTCTACTTGTTCCCTAGTAGTTGCAACATAATTTTGTTTTGTTAAATACTCACTTCGTGATAAAACATTGCAACCATAAGAGATAGCAATATTTTTAAATATTTCAGATTCAGTACTAATAAATATTTGGCTAGGAGATAACACTTTGATTAATTGATTTAATTTCCATTCTAATAAATTATATTTTTTTCCATCTTCATCTTTTAAAGATAACATTACTTTTCTTTCTATTCTACTACTATGCATTCTTACAGGTATAACTACCGCAATGTCACTTAAATCTACCATATCATTTCTCCAATATTTTATTAATTTTTATTTGTATTTCATTGTTATCTATACTCTTTAAAGCACCTTTACCATTTGACATACCAAATACTTTTGTAGGATTATTTATATTATCAACGATTATATCTCCATATTTACCAAAATATCCACCACTTACCAATGTTAAACCATTTATTTCTTTTTTACCATATGAATTTTCTAAGATATCAATAGTTTTAAGAAGTTCATAAACATAACCTTCAAATGCAGATGTCACATCAACTCTATATATTTCTAGTTCATTATCTAATGCAAATTCTAAACCTTTTGGTGTAATGTTATTTTTACCTAAATCAACAATTAAGCAATCTTTTTTTACATAATTTAATATTTCATCATCTATAACACCAACTCCATTTGTAGCACCTATAACAACATCTGCCATAAATGCAGCTTTATACAGATCATCACTACTTTCTATTTTAGAAATAGTATTTTTTGGTTTTATATAATTTAATCCTTGTTCTATATTAAAGGTTTTATGTTGATTTTTCCCATATATATGTACGCTAGCTCCACATTCTACAGTTTTTAATGCCAATTTAGAACCGATATTTCCAGCACCTATAATTAAAATCTTTTTTTTGTTATAAAAATACATTCTATAATTTAAAAATGACCATACTGCATTTACTGTAATATCATTTGGTTTAAATCCATATACTTTTGATTTATGTATATTATTGAAACAAACTTTAAATAAATTACCTGTATCAATTGGTTTTATAGTCGTATCATTAAATAAATTATTAGAATTATCTTTCGCTACTCTTAGTGGAACTTTTTTTTCTTGATCCACTAAAATAATATCAATATTACCATCTAATATTTTTAGCAACTCTTTCAATATAGTTTTTTCAAAAATAACACAACCACTAATTACAAAATCATTTGTTTCTCTAATTGGTGTTAAATATCCGTACTCTTCTATTTTTGAGGTAGTAGCTATGGTAAATATTTTCTTTTTATTAAATACTTTAAATTCATCTACTCTTTCTTTTAATTTATTTAACATTTAAATATCCCGTATAGTTGAAATCATATCCCAAGATATTGGTATATCTTTTTTAATATCGTTTATAGCATACTGTCCAATCACTATATCTTCATATTTAGCATATATACCATAAGCAGGACCTTTGTATATAATATCTTTTGATGTTATGGCTTCACCTTTTTTAATATCTCTATTACTATACATAGTTTTTCTAAATCTCACAATAGTAGTCATCTCATTTGATGCTGCTTGCTTAATACCATCACCAAGTGATTCTTCAATAAGTCTTATTTTTAATACCATTTCCCTTAACTCATCTGGAGTTAATGATAAAATATGGTCTGGTCCTTCCATTCGTTTATCTATAGTAAAATGTTTTTCTATTACATTTGCACCTCTAGCAACTGCTGCTAAACTTACTGTGTCCCCAATAACATGATCTGATAAACCGACAGGAAGATTACCAAAAGCTTGTCGCATTGTATCGATAGCTTTAATATTCATACTTTCAGGTGGACAAGGATATGATGATGTACATTGAAGTAAAATTACATTTTTATTTCCAGTTGATGCTACAATATTTAATGCCTCTTCTATTTCTGACAAATTAGACATACCAGTAGAAATAATCATAGGCTTTTGTGTTAAAGCAACTTTTTTTATCAATGGTAAATTAACTAAATCAAATGAAGCTATTTTATAACAATCAACATTTAAAATTTCTAATTCATCTACACTCTCTAAATCAAAAGGAGCTGAAAAAATAATAATTCTTTGTTTTGCATAATCAAAAAGTTCTTTAGTTTGATCTACTGTTAATTCATTTTTTTTAAACATTTCAAAATCTGTCTCTTCAGTACCTAATATTTTTTCTACATATCTTGATGTTTTACCATCTTTTGCAACTCTATGTTTACTCTTATAACTTTGTAATTTTACAGCATCCGCACCATTATTTATCGCTAAGTCTATTAACTTTTTAGCTAAATTTAAATCACCATTATGATTAAGACCTATTTCTGCTATAACAAATGTTTTTTCACCCTCTCCAATAATTGTATTAGATATATTTACCATCTTATTAAAAGAGAGTCTAGGAATTGTTTTATCTATTTTATTAACTTGAAATGTCTTATTTGTTAAAACTTCTGCTAAATCTATCGCTTTACCAAATAAAACTTGTAAATCAGAATAAGCATATTCTGCTAAACTACCTATTGAATACATATTTCCAATATTATCAACTGTTGCTTTAGTAGAAGCTAATTCACTTTGATAATCTACAAAAAACATAGGGTAAACTTCTGGTAATTTAATAACTTTAGTATCTAAAATATTACTTATATCTTTAGTAAGACCTAAACTGAAAAATTGTTTCTTAACATCATTAACTAATTCATCTTCTAGCATTTTGTCATAGATATCACCAGTACTATATGTGATTTCACAACATATAATTGTTTTATCATTATCTTTATTTTTTACAAATGAATTTTGATCTGATACTCTATTAAAATATATCTCTTTATCATCTATATAAATAAAATCTATACCTTCTGGCAAAATATCTGTATGATTAAGTTCTAAAAATACTAATATAATACCCCTATATTTTAGATTTGTTGTTGCATTTATAAGTTTAGTAGTTACTGAATATGATGTTGTATTAATAACTGTATCTGTATTTTTAATATTAATAATTTTATTTTGTGTTTGTATAGTAGTAATTCGTGAATTATTAATATGAAGTTTTTCTATAGTTTCATTTGTATTTATTTTTCCACCTAATGCTAATATCTTTTCTTCCAAACTTTTTATTATTGTCCCACTACCTTCATTTCCAACTGCTGCCCACTGTCCCCAATAAAATGGTGTTACTTTATCTCTTATTTGTATTCTTTTTGGTGCCCAATTAGCATCAAGTTCTGTTGTAGGAATTCCCCACAATTTTTCTGGATATTGTATAAAAAACATTTCTTGTAAAGTTTTACCAGCCAATGCTTGAATATATTCAAAATAATTTTTTGCATTTAATAAGTCAGTTTGATTACAATTATCTAATTCCCTATAGATAGTATCTCTAGTTTTACTTGGTAAGCTATCAACAAATTCTTTAGATATAGGGTAATCAAAATATTCACCATTTTTTAAATTCTTACTCCAATGATCTCTTTTATAAAATAAACCATCAAATTCATTTTCCCAATACTCTTGAATATCTTTATCAGGTGTATGATAAATATGAGGACCTAAATCAATATCCCGTCCTTTCCAAAAAAAAGTTTTTGCAAGTCCACCTACATTTGAATCTTTTTCAATTAGTTCAACTTTTTGACCTTTTTTTAAAAGTTCATATGCAAGAGTTAGTCCAGTAACACCTGCACCTAAAATATAGTATGTTTTTACCATGCTACAAAACCACCATCTATGGTAATATTTTGTCCATTAATATACTTTGTTTCATCTGAAATTAGATATTTTAAAGCACTTTGTAAATCTTCAGGTGTTCCCATTCTCTTCATTGGATTTTTATATTCATAATTTTTTATAAACTCTTCTGATTGCTGATTTAAAATACCTCCAGGAGAAATACAATTTACTTGAATATTATATTTACCAAAATGTGTAGCCATATATTTAGTCATATGGATAACTCCTGCTTTTGTTGCAGAATAAACTTCTGAATTATTTCTTCCACTATCTCCATAGATTCTTTCATCACTGCTTACTTGACCATAAATTGAGCCTATATTAATAATCTTTCCATTGTTAACACTTTTCATTAATTTTATTGCACCTTGAGATATAAGAAAAGTTCCTAATAAATTTACATTCATTACTTGCATAAATTCTTTTGCTGTTCTATCTTCAAATGAAGTAAATACTCCTATCCCTGCGTTATTAATAACAACATTAATCTTATTAATCTCTTTATAAAAATTATGTACTTTTATTTCATCTGTAATATCAAGCTGAATTGGTTTAATAGTATCTGTTTCTTTTATATTATCAATATTTAAATCAACAGCATAAACTAAATAATTTTCATTTACCAATGTTGTTAAAAATGACTGTCCAAGTTGTCCATTTGCACCTGTTAAAATTGCTACTTTCATTATTTCATCTCCTTTAAATACCACTCAATAGTTTTAACTATACCACTATCAAAATCTTCATCAGCTTTCCAGCCAAGTTCATTTTCTAATTTTGTAGCATCTATAGCATATCTTCTGTCATGTCCTGCTCTATCTTCTACAAAAGTTATAAGCTCTTTATAACTTTTATTTTTTGGTACTTTAGTATCTAATATTGTACAAATAGCATCTACTATTTGTAAGTTTGTTCTTTCATTTCTGCCACCTATATTATATACATTACCCTCTTGACCTGTATGATAAACGATATCTATTCCTTTACAGTGATCAAGTACATATAACCAATCTCGTATATTTTTACCGTCACCATAAATAGGTATATATTCACCTGCTAATGCTTTTCTTATAATTGTGGGTATTAGTTTTTCATCATGTTGTTTTGGTCCATAATTATTTGAACAATTTGTTATAACAGTATTTAATCCATATGTTTCTTGATAAGATCTCACTATCATATCACTAGATGCTTTGCTTGCACTATATGGAGAGTTTGGAGCATAAGGAGTTTCTTCTGTAAAAAGATCATTCTCGTTAAGTGTTCCATACACTTCATCTGTAGATATATGATGAAATCTGCAGTTTTCATAATCTTTTTTATAAGAGTTTGGTTTATCCATCCAATATTTATATGCTACATCTATAAGTATAAAAGTACCATTCACATTAGTTTTTATAAAAACTCCTGGATTTTTAATACTATTATCTACATGAGATTCTGCTGCGAAATGGATAACACCTTTTATATCATATTCACTAAAAATAAACTCTACAAGTTCTCTATTACAAATATCACCTTTAATAAATTTGTATCTAAGATTATCTTCCACTTCTTTTAGATTTCCTAAATCACCTGCATAAGTTAGTAAATCAAGATTTATAATATTATATTCTTTATACTTATCTAAAAAATATGGTACAAAATTAGATCCTATAAAACCTGCACAGCCTGTTACTAATATTGATTTATCTTGTTTAATCATTTTCAACCAACTTTATTAGATACTTACCATAACCATTTTTTGTTAATGGTTTTGCTATTTCTAAAACTTTGTCTTTATTTATCCAACCATTATTATAAGCTATCTCTTCAAGACAAGCTATCTTATAGCCTTGCCTATGCTCTATAGTCTGTACAAATTGTCCCGCTTCAAGTAAACTGTCATGTGTACCTGTATCAAGCCATGCAAATCCACGACCAAGAAGCTCAACTTTTAGTTTACCTTGTTTTAAATATTCTTCATTTATAGAAGTTATTTCAAATTCACCCCTATGAGATGGTTTTACATTTTTTGCTATCTCTATTACACTATTATCATAAAAATATAATCCTGTAACAGCATAATTGCTTTTGGGGTTTTCTGGTTTTTCTTCAATACTTATAGCATTGTAATCTTTATCAAATTCTACAACCCCAAATCGATGAGGGTCATTTACTTGATAACCAAATATAATAGCACCATTTTTAATATTTAATGATTTTTGCACCATAGGTCTCAATCCATTTCCGTAATAGATATTATCTCCAAGTATTAAACATACATTATCTTTACCTATAAACTTTTCTCCTAAAATAAAAGCTTGCGCTAATCCATCTGGAGATGGCTGTACTTTATACTCTAATTTAATACCCCAATTACTACCATCACCTAAAAGCTCTTCAAACTTTGGCAAATCCTGAGGTGTTGATATAATTAATATTTCATTAATACCTGCTAACATCAAGACAGATAGTGGATAATAAATCATCGGTTTATCATATATTGGTAAAAGTTGCTTACTTATACTTTTTGTTACTGGATATAATCTTGTACCACTTCCTCCTGCTAATATTATACCTTTCATATTCTCTCCTTTTACCATTTTCTTGGATTATATATATTTTCATCTATCATTGTAAATCTGTTTATTATTTCATCAATAATATTTTGTTTCATCGGTTTTAATGACTTAAATGTATTAAGTGTGCTCTCGACACTTCCCAATGAATTTACACCAAATATAATCGGTGAATTTTCTGCTATAGTATTAACAAAATTTAATAATAATTCATTCTTAGAACATTTTGTTTCTTTAACTAATTTATTTAATTCTTTAATATATGGAATTACTTTTTCTAATTTCTTTGGTATATCTTTTATATCCATAAATAATAAACCTTGAAGATAAATACTTCTAATAAAAATTAGTTTTCCCTGAGCTTTTGCTTTTTTTAACCATTCATTTTTTATTGCTCTTAAATCAAAAATATTAAATGGTATTTGAATTACATCAATATCTTTATTATTAAGTGAAAGTTCAAATTCTTCATTTGTATAAATACTAGAACCAAAATAATCTATTTTATATTGGCTTTTAAGTATATGTATCTGTTTTGAGTTTTTTTGACTCCAATTGTATAATAACTTATTATCATGCAATAATAAAACATCTAATTTATTTAATTTTAGCTTATTAAGTATATTATCTATACATCTGTATTGAAAGTTGTCTGCTTCTATTTTAGAAATGATAAATTTATTATCTTTATTCTCCAAGAAATTACCTAAAATATCTTGTGCATTTCCATATATCTCTGCTGTATCAAAAGAATTTATACCATTATTATATGAATACTTTAATATTTCATTAACTACATCTATATGTGGTTGCCCTTCTTTATTAGAGATACCATAATCTAAACCAAATTGAGCAGTTCCTAGAATAAGTTTTGAAACATTTTTATTACCTATTTGTATATATCTCACACTACATTCCTGAAATTATTTTCTAGCCATTTTTCGCACTCTTTCAAATCTTCTGTAGTATGTACATCAAAACATCTATCTACAACTATTGGCTTAATATTATTTCCTAAAAATACCCATGGTTTTTGACCATCTTTGCTATAAAGAGAATTTTTCATATTTAGTATCCAAAAATTATGACAAAGAAAATAACTATCTTCTAGCTCTTGTCTATTTGTAGAAACTTCCACATCTGTAAAATCAAAAAATGGTTCTAAACTTCCATCTTTATTCATCTTTTTTGCACGATATGGATGATGGTCTTGCTCTTGATATACAGGCACTACTGAAGATATAGTATCATCCTCAATAATCTGATTTATACCATCTTCGATCCATTTGCTTTTAACTGTAGCTGAATTTGCTAAAAATACTACTAAAATATCTGGTGTTAAGTTATCATTTTCTTTCATATATTCTACAGCATGAAGTATAGCTTCTATATGTTTTGCAGTTGGTGATGCTAACTCTTGAGGTCTTTTTATCTTTTTATATCCTAACTCAGAAGCTATATCTAGTATCTTATCATCATCACTACTTACATAAAAATGGTTTACCGATGATACATTTTTAGCAGCATTTGCTGGATAGCTTATAAGTGGCTTTCCCAATACTGGTAAAATATTTTTATCTTTTAGAGTATTGTTACCTCTACCTGTTAGAAGTGCTACTATATTCATATTA
>Ga0256837_1000768_pt1 | contig 25239 bp, 23 predicted proteins | sample 4562384metaG_FD_185976 | JGI IMG/M metagenome (GOLD analysis project Ga0256837, IMG submission 185976) | Hydrothermal vent microbial communities from Guaymas Basin, Mexico - 4561-384 | ecosystem: Environmental > Aquatic > Marine > Hydrothermal vents | place: Mexico: Guaymas Basin | collected... | reverse complement strand
GAGTGCTATGACCTTTGCTTTTGCTCTTTTGGCAGCTGTTTTAATAACTTGGGCTACAAAGAGAGTAGAGAAGATTGAGGCTTTTATAGGGCTTTTATATGCGCTTGGAATCTCCTCTATTATGCTTATTTTGGCACAGAGCGCAGAGGGAACAGAGCTTTTTTCAAAGCTGAGTGCGGCTGATATTTTATTTACATCCCAAGCAGAGCTTTATAAAAGTCTGGCACTTTATGGAGCTGTTAGTCTTGTTATGTTTGTCATCTATCCTCGACTTTCAGGCATTAAAAAAGAGTTTTTATTTTTTGTGATGTTGGCTTTAACGGTTACTTCATCCGTTCAGTCTGCAGGTGTGTTGGTTGTATTTGCACTACTTATTGCCCCCTCTTATGCGGGGATAATACAGCAGCGTTTTAATGCTTTTGGATTTGCAACTTTTTTTGGTTCTTTGAGTGTTATAGCAGCGCTTGTTGGTTCGTATAATTTGGATCTTCCCACAGGATACAGTATTATTTTTGTAACAGTTATATTTTCACTTCTTTTCGTAGTATTGCTTAGCGTTCAATCATCTAAGATTCCCAATGAAGAGTAAGATTTTAGTATTTTTACAGTTTTTGTTGATCTTTTGTATGCTTCTTTCTTTTGGTAAGCCGACTCAATATCTTGGGAGTGCTGCTTATCTATTTTAGCCTCTATGAGTGCATACTTTATTTTCTTTTGCTTGTTGTTATGCTGACAAAACTTTTTTATGAGGAGTCTCTTTGGCAGTGTCACTCACAAGAGTATCTTTTATATAAAAAGCGGACAAAAAGGTTTATTCCTTTTCTTTTCTAATAATTTGCTATAATAATTTTTATAATATTTATGAGTAGTTTTAGGGGCATTTTAAACAAGAAGAGCCAATGCAAGCTAGCTTGTATGACTTGAATCTAGAAAGGTTAGAGTATATGGATATCGTTCTTCTAATAAAATCGATAGTTGGTTTGGTCGTTATTTTGGGGATTTTAGTAACTCTTTTTCTTTATGTTTCAGGCAATAAGAAAAAAGAGCCAAAGCCGCAAAAAAAGAACACAAAACCAATCAAGCCCAGAGTAAAACATGAGTTAAAAGATCTGTTGGCAGTTATTCGCAATAAAAAATCAACAACTGAGGAGCTTGCAGAGGCTCTGGAGCTTGTTATAAAATATCATGGAAAGATTCATCCAAAACTTGGTCTTCGGTGCCATCCTGATTTTGATATATATTCAGAGATACTCCTGCGAATTTGTCGTCATCCAAATACAGATAAAGATATCATCATAAAATTTGACAAAGCCTTGGAAAAATTAAACCCGGAGTATGTCAGAGAGATAAATGACTCTCTAACCAAGGGGCTTAACTCAAGAGGGTTTTAGCGATCTTCGTGTGAAGCTTCTTTTACCGCTTGAAGCAGTTCTTCAAAGCCGACTTCACTTGAGTGTTCAACTGCTTTCATTGTATCAACGGCGTCTTCATGCTTGCCATTTGCTTCTAAACTCATCGCCTTTTTCAACCCTTGATGCACTATTGCATGGTGTTTAGTGACGCTTGAAAGATGAGCATTGCCTTTGAGGAGTGTTTGACTTGCCTCTGCGAACCACTTAGCAAAACGACAGCTGTTTTCATCAGTAATAGTAGCTACTTCTTTTTTTAGAAGTGCATTGTATCCTATAAGCTTGAGAGAGATATGGTCAATTTTTCCATTGTTTACATGGAGCTCATTTGTTAGGTTCTCTGTTTTGTCTTTAATGCTTGCAGAGTTGCTTACAACCATTCCGATGTTTTCTGAGAACTCACTAAGAACACTCATTACTTTGGAAGTCTCATCCATAAATGTTGTACTGATCTCCATCATAGAGTTTGAGTTTTGTTTGAGTCCGTTGATGTTAATTTCAACTTCTTGTGTTGCTTTTTGTGTACGTTCTGCGAGTTTTCTTACTTCATCGGCAACTACGGCAAAACCACGTCCATGTTCTCCTGCACGTGCAGCTTCGATGGCAGCATTGAGTGCGAGTAGATTCGTTTGGTCGGAGATATCTTTGATAAGGTTGATAATGTCTGCAATGGACATGACACTGTCGTTGAGTGAGCTTGCATCATCTGCAAGGGAATTTGAGTGCTGCTGAATTGATTGAATGGTGTTGTCTATGCTTACTGTTTGCTCTTGAACATGATTCATTCTCCCATTCGTGCGTGCATTGAGATCATTAATATCATCAAGCATAAGAAGATTGTCTTCAATCGTTCTTTGTAAAAACTGCGTACCACTATCGTAGCTTTGTAACAGAAGTTGTATATAATCTTCTGTGCTGTTGTGAGGTTCGCTCTCTTGAGGTTGTTGGTGTAAAATAGAAATCTGCTCTTGCAGATTTGCATTTTCTGCCTCAAGTTGTGCTATTTTGGTTTTATACTCTTGTTCTAAACGTTCTATTTTTGAACTGCATCCAAACATATAAATCTCCCATCAAATTTTATAGTAGTACATTCTAACAAGTTTAAACTAAAAGTTGTCTGTAATCGGTCCTTGTATTTTATGGATATGGAGTTTCTGTAAGGCTGTTAGCTCTTCTTGATCTTTTACAAAGGTTGCAATAATTTCAATACCAAGTGATTTTGTAACAACCACAAGAGCGTTCATAGATTCTTGTGTCTGATCAAGCAGGAATGTAACATCAGCTTTCATAAACTCAGGATTGAGTTCTTTAAGATAGTTAAAGTCGTTGCTATCACCTGTAAAGGCATTGATGCCAAATCCAAATCCATACTTTTTAAAGAGATCTACAAAGCCTTTTACGGTCGCTGTATTGTGTGATGCAAAACTATCAGAGACTTCAAAACAGAGTTTGAAGTTAAGTTTTTTCGCATAAAGATAAAAGAGTGTTGAAAGCTCATCAAAAGCTTTTGAATCTTTTAAAAACTCATTTGAAAGGCGTATAGAACATATTGTATTGTTGAGTTCTGTATGTTTGGTAGTAAGAAGATTTTTTAGCGCCACAAGGTACATTTTACCAACAAGGCCAAGGTTGATAGCCGGTGCAATAAAGTCACCATAATAGAAATGTTTCTTCTCTTTGCCATCAATTGTAAAGGTCATTACTTTATGGTTGATCTTTTTGGTTTGCATATCCATTGTAGGCCAGAATTTTAGACTAAAATAGTTCTTCTCAATAGACTCTTCCAAGATAGTACGCCACTCCTCTTTTGGCAGGGCATTATGACTGTTCTCTTCATATACATAGATATGCTTGCGCTCATCAGCTTTTGCTTTTGTTAGTGCATCATCGGCTCGTGTAAGCAGGTCGTGGACAGTTACATTTGGTCTATATCGATAAATTCCGATGTTAATATAAACTTCTTTAGTCGTGATGTCATACTCGCTTACAAGTTCAAGGAAATCTTCAAAAATTGTACGTGAAATTGACTCTGATAAAAATGATTCACAATCAGGCAGCATAAGTGTAAACTCAGTACCATTAACACGGGCAATGATGTGCTCTTCTACATTTTTACACTCCTCTTTAAAAATATTTGCAAGTTTACAAAAAAAGTTGTCTGCTTCTTTACGTCCTAATTGTTTGTTAAGAATTTCTGCACCACTGAGAGCTACGAGCATAACACTTCCACCCTCATTTTTTGTCTCTAAGTCGATAAGTTCAGGAAGTTTGAGCATAAGATAGCGGCGGTTGAAGAGTTTTGTAACCGGGTCATTATAGAGCAGCTCACGATTTCTTTGTGCAGCTTCATTTGCTTTGTTAAAGATCTCTTCGACTTTTTTCACCATTGCATTCATTGCGTGAGATACCTCTCTAAACTCAGTAGTATAAGGCTCTTCTGTCTCAATAACAAACTCATTGTTAAGAATCGCTTCTGCTTGATGCTGAATACGTTTGAGAGGTTTGAGAATAAAATGCAGCATAATACTCAAAGCTGCTAGAGATATGGTAGCAAAGACAATAAAGAGATAAAGAAGTTTTGTAAATGTTTGGTAGAGTGCTTCATAAACAATAGCTGTATCTGCTTCAATGGTGACTTTTCCTATGATACTCCATCCCGCTGTTACATCGGCTGTCACAGGTTTTAGATTAATATTTGCAAAATTTACAAACCATGCTGGAACACTTTCTAAGGGTTCATAATCCTCTTGTTTGTAAGAAAAACTTGCATCGTTTGAGATGAATTCTATACGTTTGTAATAACCACTGTCAAACTCAGAGTCAATGACGCTGGTGATCATAACAGGTTCTCCTCCTGTTTCTGCAATCTTGTTTGTTAGTGCAGAGATGTTATTGACAGTTGTCTGATAGAGGCTCTCAAGCATATCCTCTTTGGCTGTTTTATAGTTAATGACCATAACAGAGCCTAAAATTGTTATTATCATCAGTGAGAGAGCGAGTGCCATCTGTTTAAATAGTGTCATAGTTTTTTCCTTTTCATGTTGGCTTCGAGCTTTTTCCATTTTTTTGATTTTGGTCCGGTGTCACCATTTATCATCTTTATCATTTTTATCAAATCAGGTCGTTTTGATACAGGCAGGAGCAACCTGTTGTTGTTTCCCAAAATCAATATATCATCTTTAGATTTTGGATTTGGTATTTTAAAGTATGCCAAAACCATATGTGAGCTTTTCTTTCCTCGTCTGCTTTTGTAGATTACATAAGCAAATTTCATTCTATGGGGGTCAATGCCAAGTTCTTTGAGAATATAGTATTTCGCAATAGTATAATCTTCACAATCCCCCTTATTCTTGCCGATAAATTCATAAAGAGTTGCCCAATAATCACTAACACCATACACTTTTTTGTCACTCGCATATTTTATAAAATTCACCCACGTATTTACAGTATTGAGTTTTTTCATAGTAGAAGCGTTTTTGAGTTTGTGTAGGAGTGATCTGTCTATATCGACAAAACGATTTTTTGCAAAAGCTCCGTATTTTTTTTCCGCACGTTCTTCTAATTTTTTATCTATAAGCTGGTCTGCATATAGATTAAAAGAAGATATGATAAAAATCAAGAGAAGCTTTGTCAAAAAATTCATACTTTATTATACAGAATTTATTGCTGTCTTTTATTAAATCCCGAACTCCCTAACTTTGCTTCAATGTGAAGGTTTTGTGCATACGCTTTGAGATAAGAAGGAGTGGCTCTGCCTTTGAGCTTCATCATATCTTCTAACATGAGCTGTGCAACATCCCTTGGGCAAATCTTTTTTTTCTGCGTGAGATAGTTAAAGAGCAGTTCACCTTGGCGAGGTAGGGAGATCTTCCATGTAGAGTCAGTTTGTGCATATATCCAGAGTGAAAAGGCATAAAAACTCTCATAGACACTTTTTTCTTGCCATAGCAGAGGAAGTGATTTTTTAAAATTGCCGGAGTTGTAGTAGAGATCCCAAAAACGTGCAAAACGCTTCATAATTTGAATATCTTTAAAGCTGAGTTGATTGTTTTTGAGAATATCATAAGGGGGAATGTCACTATAGACCATGCCATGCTTAATATCATGACGGTTAATGTGTGTACCAGAGAGCTTTTTGAGTATGCCTATTTGAATTTCACAGCTACTAAGACGCATAAGCTCATCAAGATTTTTACCAAAACTCTCTAAGCTCTCTCCTGGAAGACCGACAATTAAATCAAGATGAATATGTGCATTGGTTTCATTTTCTAAAAAGGCAATATTGCTTTTGATTTTATCAAGCTTGAGCTGGCGTGAAATGTTGTTTGCAATTTCTAAATTAAGAGTCTGTATGCCGATCTCAAGCTGCAGTGCACCTTTTGGAAAAGATTTTATTTTCTCGCGCAGACTCTCTGGGAAATGATCGGGTATAACCTCAAAATGTGCAAAATAGGGCGGCTCTTTGGCTAAAAAGAAGTCAAGTATTCTGTTGGCTGTTTTCATATTAAGATTAAAAGTTCTGTCAACAAATTTGAAGTTTCTAGCCCCTCGCTGCCATAGCTTTTCAAACGCTTCAAGAACTTCATCCAAATCAAATGCCCGTACTTTTTCATCCATTGAAGAGAGACAAAATTCACACTCAAAAGGGCATCCACGTGAGACCTCTACATAGATGTAGCGGTTTTGTATATCGTGGTCACTGTAATGCTCATAGGGAAGTTGTATCTTTTTAAGATCTGGTATGTTCATGCGGATAATGCGCTCATTTGCACTCTTGTTTTGGATATCTTTACAGAGTTGATAAAAGGCCAAATCACCTTCACCTTGAATAATATAATCAGCCAGATCAAAATTAACACGAAAAGGAAGATAGGTAACCTCTGGACCACCTAAAATAATGGTTGTTTGTGGCGCAACTTTTTTGAGTATATGAATAAGTTCATGTATTTGACTTGCATTCCAGATGTAAACACCAAGACCGATAATGTCGGGATTGCAATCTAGAATTTTTTCTGCAATGCTTTGGAGTGCATCATTGATGCTAAACTCTAAGATTTCGGTATCTGTTTGTAACTCTTGCATATTTGCATAAAGATAACGAAGACCGATGGCAGAATGGGTATAGCGGGAATTTAGCGTACTTAAAATGATTTTCATAAAGGAAGTGTAACATAAAAAATATTTTTTAGAAAAAACAGCCAAGAGAAATAAAAGGGGAAAACTTGGCTGTTTGAAAAATTTATAGGAGTATATGTGTCTCGATTATGAAAGGGGGAAAACATAATTGAGATGTGAAATTATAATAATTATAAGTAAATATTAGGTAAATAACCTAATATTTACTTTTTTGTATCTTTATACTCTATAAGCATCTGATCAAGCTCTTTAAAGAGTTTTTGTGACGCATCTTCCATAACGGCAAAGTTCTCCGTAATGCGTTGAGGATGATCAGCTTTGATGACAGTACCATTTTGAACATACTCAAAGTTTTTAAATACCATATTGTGTACAGTTGCGTGAGGAGTATCCATCTCTTTGAATGCTTTTGTTGCGCCAAAACGCTCTTTTCCGATGCCAAGGTACCATTTACCCATACGACAGTTTTTATGGTCTGGGAAGCTTCTCTCTTTGTCATCATTGAGCACTGTTGAGTATGCATTTGATTTGAAGAGAATATGATCAACTTTAACAAGTGTTGTAAAGAGTCTGTTTTGGATGTTAATAGCACCACTGGAAGCATCTTCTGCAAGAGCGTTGAGCTCTTTAAATGTTGTTTCAAACTCATTAATAACAGAGCTGGATTCTTGGGCAATATCGCTAATCTCATCAGAGTTGCTTCGCATATCGTTTGCTTCTTGTTGGAGTGTTGAGATGGTAATCTCTATCTCGTTTGTCGCTTTTTGTGTACGTTCTGCAAGTTTTCTTACCTCATCGGCAACTACGGCAAAACCACGACCATGCTCTCCAGCACGAGCAGCTTCAATGGCAGCATTGAGGGCAAGTAAGTTTGTCTGATCTGCAATGTCTTTGATGAGGCCGATAACCTCAGAGATCTCTTTGCTTCTTCCTTCAAGCGAGACAATGCCTTCATGAGATGAAGCGATAAGCTCAACAAGAGAACCGAGTCTCTCCCCAATCTCCAAGACATTTTTAAGTGATTCTGCAGATTCACTTGCTGTTTGTTGCGATACATCAACAATGGCACTTGCATCATCAGAAGAGATAGTAAGGTCTTGTTGAATAATGCTAAGCCCTTCAGCAATTCCTCCACCGAGCTCTGCAAATTTATGTGAGAGCTCACCTTTGATTTTTGTATTATAGCCGTTAGCAATAGAGACAATGGCTTTGTTAACACTCTCTGCAGTTGTTTTAAAGATACCTTGCAGACCTTGCGGGTAGGTATGACGATATGTTTTACCTGTTGATGCTGCTTCAATGGCAGTTGCAATATCACGCATAAAAGCTTCTAATTGGTCGAGTGTATCATTTATTGCCCATGCAATTTTTGATGTATCTGAGCCATCTTGAGGAATGTGTGTTACGCGATCTTCGAGTTTTCCTTTAGCGGCATTGTCTAAGACACGTTCTATATCTTGAACTGCTTTACTACCAGTCGATGCACTTTGCCCTGCAGGGATGAAAAGTGCGGCTAAAAGAGCTACCAAAGCGATGCCAACAACAATAAAATTCATAGCTACAAGCCCATAAAGAGCAATAATTATAAGCGCTACAAACAGCAGTAAAGACTGCTTATTTTTGAATAGAGATGATAAGTTCATCGTAACTTACTCCTTCTTTGTGTATTAAATCATTTAAGACTTTTTCTCCTGCTGCAATCCCACCGCTTCTTTCAGCTTGAAGCATCTGTGCATAGAGTGGTTTGATAATGGCAAGTGCTTCTGGATTTGGTTTGCGACGTACGGAGTAGTAGCCGATAATATTACCTCTCTCATCTAAAGAAGCAGTTACATTGGCATATACCCAGTATTCATTTCCATTTTTTGTTTTGTTAACTACATAGGCAAAAATCTCTTCTTTGTTCTGGATACGATCCCATAAAAGTTTAAAGACTGCCTTTGGCATATCTGGATGACGGACTATATTGTGAGGCTTTCCAAGAAGTTCTTCTTCTGTGTACTCCGCCATATCCATAAAGATTTTATTGACGTATGTAAGTTTTCCCTTTGTATCTGTTTTTGATACGATGAAGTCATCTTCATTCATCTCTAGTGTCATATTTTCCACCTTCTTTTTAGTGATAGGGTGTATTTTAGCATAAAAGTATTGCAAATGCGGTTATAATTTGAGTATGGTTTTATTACTTTGTCTATTTTATTATTTTTATTTTTCTATTGTCGGTATCTATATCATTTTCTTACCTAAGGTTTTAGATGGTATTGGATACAGTGCAAGTGAGATAGGCATTATCTTTGCTGCTGCACCGCTTATCCGCTTTATTTTGCCTTTTTTATTTATCCGTGGTCTGCAACTAAATTCCAAGATATTTAATGCTTCTTTGGTTTTGGTTGTTGTAAGTGCATTTTCATTCTATCTCTCAATAGAGCATTTTTACCTTTTACTTCTCTCAAATATTGGACTTGGTGTAGGTTTGAGTCTTATTCTTCCTTATGTTGAGCTCATCTCACTTGATTCCATTGGTAAAGAGCGTTACGGAAAAGTACGCCTCTTTGGTTCACTTGGCTTTATTATTGTAGCGCTTGTTCTTGTAAAGTTTTTGTCATCGGCTGATGTTGCCTTGCATTTTTTGTTTGTTTTAACACTGCTTATGGTTAGTGTAGCTTACTTTGTTCAGAGCTGTTCTGTATCAAAAGAGTCAAAAAATGATGCAGTTATTCAAAATGATATTCATCTTTTACAAGATTATAAACTATGGCTGGGACTTCTGTTTATGCAGATGAGTTTTGGCTCTTTTTATAACTTTTTTACGATTTATGAAACAGACAGAGGTATCTCTCTTGATATGACAATATATCTTTGGAGTTTTGGTGTTATTGTTGAGGTGGCAATGCTCTTTTTTCAAGGAAGATTTTTACGTGCTAATCTTTTGAGCGTGTTGCAAGTGACAATATTTGCGACAATTATTCGATGGTTTTTAGTTTTTGCCTTTCCGACAACGCTTAGTGTTCTCTTCTTCGCTCAATCACTTCATGCTCTTAGTTTTGCCCTTTTTCACTCTGCCGCTATCTCTTACCTGTTTGTTCACTACAAGCACAAAAGTCTTGCTCAGCAGTTTTTCTCAGGTATTAGTTACGGTTTGGGAGGTTTGAGTGGGGCTTTGTTGTCAGGTTTTATCTATGAGTATTATCCATCTTATCTTTTTTTGAGCTCTTCTGCTATTGCTTTTGGCGCATTTTTGATGATAAGTTGGTATAAAAGAGAGCTTGGGCGTTCAAATAGTTGAGATCAGGGTTAATCCTGATCCCTTGAGTCTTGTTAGATTTGAGAAGAGTAGCGCTTAAAAATCTGCAATAAGATTGAATGTAAATGTTGTATCGGTTTTTTTCTTGTCAACTGGTGGACGATTTGCATAGTCAACTTTATAGCTTACACCCGCAGAAAAGATATCTGAGATTTTAGAGCTGAGTGCTGTTTTTGAAAAAACAAAATAGTTTTCACTTTTTTCAAGATCACCACGTATGCTGAGATCCTGAGTAAATTTTAATGTTTTTGTAATCTTATACGCATACTCACCTTTTAATCTGTATGCAGCATAGTCATCTTTTTTACCCGATTCTGTAGTTACATACGGAGTGTTGTAAGGGTAAGGAACAATAGCGCCACTGGCATCTCTATGAATGTCCATTTTTTGGTCTTGTGAATAAAGAATGTTTCCAGAGAGTGTCAGTTTGTGCTGGTCTGTAACGATTGCTTTGTACTGTGCACCCGGACCGGTATAGAACTGGTAGTCATAACCGGAGAACTTATCAGACTTATACCCAACAAGGTAGTCAAATGCAAATCTATCTGTAAATGAGTAGTTATAATTTAACTCAATGAGATATTTGTTCTTTGTTTCATCACCACCATCATCAGCATATTGCCCGTCAAATTTAATTTTACCTTCATGTTTATTCCATGCTTTTTTTGCATTTGCCTCAAGGTTAAATGTCTTTGTCTTCGTGTTTCCGTTTGTCTCAATGTAGCCAAACTCAGCATGTGTTTTGAGTGGTGTTACTTTTACATCTTCTGCGTGAGCAGCCACGAAGAGTGTTGATGCTAAAAGTGAACTTAATACGATTTTATTCATTCATGATTTCCTTTTTTTAATTTTCTTTGTCTTGGTGAATATCCATCTGAGGATAAGGAATAGAGATTCCTTTTTTGTCAAATGTCAGTTTTACTGTCTCTAGCATATCAAAATAAACGCCCCAGTAATCATCTGTAGTTGTCCATGCGCGAACAACAAAGTTTACACTACTGTCAGCTAACTCTGTAACAGCAACAAATGGTGCAGGATCTTTTAATACTCTCTCATCTGCATTGACAATCTCTACAAGTGTCTCTTTTGCAAGTTTTAAGTCATCATCATAGCCAATACCAAAGACATGATCCACACGACGTGTATCTCTGTTTGAAAAGTTTGTGATGTTGCCGCCGATGATAGAAGAGTTTGGTACTATTACCATACGTTTATCAACAGGTGTGATGATAGTTGAGAAGAGATTAATGTCTGTTACCTCGCCTGTAACACCTGCAGCTTCAATAACGTCACCAACTTTAAACGGACGAAAGAGGATAATAAGCACTGCCGCACCAATGTTTGAAAACGAGCCTTGAAGAGCAAGACCGATTGCCAGTGTTGCTGCACCAAATACAGCGACAAAAGAGGTTGTGTTTACACCGAGTTGATTTAAAGCGGCAATAATAACCATAAGTAAAAGAGTGAAGTAGATAATGCTTTCACTAAACTCAACTAAGGTCTTGTCAATTTGTGCTTTTGTCATCAAATGTTTGATAAAAGCCGTTAGTTTGTTTGCAAGCCATTTTCCAATAACAAAAATAACAATAGCAAAGATAAGATTAAGTCCATATGTACTTGCGTACATTACTACCATGTCTTGATAGGGAGCAAAATTAATGTCCATAGGGCATTCCTTTATATGAAGTTGTGTAATTATAGCTTAGAGGTGTGAGAAAGTAGTGAGGTTTTGTGAAGGTGTTCAAGTGTGCGTGAGAGCTTGTAGTATTCATTTTGGTATGGAGAGTCTATACGAAAGAGCAGTTGTCTGTACTTGAGATAGTTGCTCCATACCTTTTTACTCTGTTTGATTCTGCCCCGTTTTAGCAGCTCAAAACTAACTGCTGCATTGATAAAGCCCTTAAGAAGTTTTGTTTCATTGCTTGCTTCAAATCTCTGAGGAAACCAGAGTGCTTCAAGTGCCTCATGTGCCTCATAGAAGCGCTCCTCACGCAGGTATGTTTTGAATTCGTTAATCTTACTCTGTGTCATCGTTGTCAAGGAGTTGCATATTTTTACGCCAGTACCCACGCCCGCCTTTGAGCGAGATACAGTGGTGGTCTGGAAACTTCTTTTTGTACTCTTTGAGTCTGTCAAGTGTGGCTTTTCCTGTGTCACAGTAGAAGACAAAAACACTCCCCTTAGGATACTCTTTTAGTTCATAGGGATTGTATGTAATGGTGTTGGCTTTTTCGATGGGTGCAAGTATTGTATCTACAAGCAGTACCTGTTTTCCCTCTTTTTCAAGCCGTTTTTTATTCTCTAAAAACTCTTTTTGAGTCCATTCATTTGGATAATTCATAAAAGAATTATAGTTATTTTTTCTAAAACTAAGTTTGCGATTGCTCTTAAAGTGCTACAATATAGAAAAAATTGAGGAAGATGAAGATGGAATTAAAATATATAGGTGATATGCCAAGAGTTTCACAATACGGTGTCGGATTTGACAGTACGAAACCAGACAAATATATCTATCTTCATGCAGCATTAGAGTTGCTTGAAGCATTGAGCTATGGAGCAACTGAAACGACACAACATCTTTATAAGAGCCAGCATAAAGACCTAAAACCTGAAGAACTTTTGGAAAATTTGAAAAAGTACATAAAGAATCTTGATAAAGTCTATGAAGCAAGAGTAGAAAAGGCAAAAGTATTGGTAGATGGACTCAAAGAGAGAGTAGATGAAAACAACTCAATAACAGCAGATGAAAAAAGAGCATGGCTTAAAAACATCGATATTATGACTGACTACTATCTGCAGTATGTGACAAATCAGAGTGTTTATGAAGCAGCACTCCGAGCACTTGGAGATGAAGTGGCTCAAGCAAAGGTTAAAGAGGTAACCATTCCAATGTTTAGAAACTACGGAATCGTTTTACATGATTTACAAAAAGTTTTAGAAAAGAGAAAATCTCCGATAGATACAGACCTAGAGATCAAATCAACAAATGATGGCATAGTGGGAACTATGTACTTTCATCAGTACTAGCAGCGGATGTAAATGGCAAAGAAAAGCAAAAAAAACAGCAAAATCAATCAGCGAATACGAAAATATTTTGATGGAGATCCTTTTGATGTAGGGATAGAACGTGTCGAGAGCAAAACACTCAGTGAGATTTTCAGTGCTCTTGGTATTTATGATATTGAGCACAATAAAAAACTGATGGTAAAAACGCTTCGTATGATATGGAGTGAGGCTGAGAGCGTGATGCGTCAGGATATTTTACATTTTTTTGAGGCAGATGGGCGTGTCTATAAATCTAACAAGCCAAAAGATGAACCGCATTGTAACCGTGAAGAGAAGATTGAAGCGATTTTGGCAGAACTTGATGTCAATGAAGAAGAGGCACTGCGTCTGCGTGAGGCATTTGCAACGGTACGATCAAAAAAGATAACGATCGAGAAGATGGAGTCAAAACTCCGCCTGATTCGTTTTGAGCTTAAGCGTGAGAAACTTGAACGAGAGTTAGAGGGCTTTTTTGACATTGATGATAGTTTTGAATTTAATGCTTCACTCAAATATGAGCTTTATGACCAGCATTTTCATAAAATCTTAACACTCCATACAAAACCCTACTCGTATGAGTTTATCGAAGAGAAGCCCTATGAAGAGATTGTTGCAATAATCGGCAGAGACAAAGTAGCAGTTGTAGAACAAAAACAGCAACAGATTGATGCTTTTTTACAAGGGCTGAAATATCCTCACGCATATCTCTCCACTAAAGAGATTTTGGATTCTCTACGCGCTTCACCTCCTAAAACACGACTAACATATCCGCTTGTTAGTGCTAAGGTTTTAAAACGCATTGTCGCACAAAAGATTGATGCAAAAGAGATAGAGTTGCATAGTGAAGAGGTACTTATAGTTGTCAATGAACATCTTACGCTGCCATATTCAGAACTTGAAGTAGCTTATAATCTTGAGTTGCATATTGAACTAGATGGGCTACTAGAAGAGATATGGCTCTCAAAACGTTTTAATTTTGATACAGTTCACGCAGAGGTTAAAAAAGAGTATGAAGAGGAGTTTTTAGAAGAGTTGCGTGAGCTTGTTGACGAGTGCAGGGGATATGCAGAGCTTTTACATTTTAGTGAGGAGGAACTTCACGCAAGAGTTTATGAGTTTGTCTTAGAGCTTTTACCAAGAACTCTGCATCTCACGCAGAAGCTTCATAGAAAGATAACACGACGTTTCTTGCACTCTATTCAAGGGGAGTTAATTAAAAAACAACGTCAAGAACTTCTTGCTAGAACAATTCGTGACTTTAAAAACCTTTTTCCGATTGCACGGGGAATGAAGCGAAAACTGACACTACATATTGGTCCAACCAACAGTGGAAAGACCTATACTGCAATGCAACATCTCAAAGCGGCAGATACAGGTTATTACCTTGCACCTTTGAGACTTTTGGCATTAGAGGGCTATGAAAATCTTAAAGCTGAGAGTATTGATGCCTCTTTGATAACAGGAGAAGAGCAGATACTAGATGATGATGCAACTCATATCAGCTCAACCATTGAGATGATGAACTATGATGTTGATGTAGATGTCTGTGTGATTGATGAGGTGCAGATGATAGATGACCGAGATCGTGGTTGGGCTTGGGCAAATGCCATCATTGGTGCACCTGCGCAAGAGATTATTATGACTGGTTCGGCCAATGTAAAAGATGCCATTATTGCACTTGCTGAGTATTTGGGCGAAGAGCTGGAAATCATTGAGTTTGAGCGAAAAAATCCCTTGGAACTTTTGGAAAAACCAACAGATATTAAAGAGATAGAAGCAGGAACAGCCGTCGTTGCATTTAGTCGAAAGGATGTTTTAAAGCTCAAACAACGCCTCTCTACTGAGTTTAGTGTGAGTGTTGTTTACGGAAATCTCTCTCCCGAAGTTCGTCGTGAAGAAGCACGACGGTTTCGCGAAGGTGAGACACAGATTTTAGTGGCAACAGATGCCATTGCAATGGGAATGAATTTACCCATAAAGACCATACTTTTTTCAAAAGCTGAGAAGTTTGACGGCATAGCACAGCGCAATCTTTTTCCTTCAGAAATTCAACAGATTTCTGGCAGAGCAGGGCGTTATGGACTGCATGAAAACGGTTATGTAGGGGCACTCAATAAAGAGGCACTCTCTATCATCAAAAAGAACTTTGCAAAAGAGCCAAAAAAGGTAAAAACGCCTTTTAAAGTGATGGCTTCACTTGATCATATCAGGCTTGTTAGCTCTATTTTGGAGGAGAACTCACTCGAAGAGATTTTGCGCTTTTTTATAAAAAATATGGAGTTTAACGGTCCGTTCTATGCTGCAAGTCTGGATGATATGCTTGAAGCTTCACGCATTGTTGATTCGTATGATCTTGATATTGCAACAAAGTATCATTTGGCATGTGCACCGCTAACTTTAAAATCTTCCTATATTATTGAAGCGTATGAGGGTTATATTCATGCTTTGGAGAAAAAAGAGCCTGTCTATTATCATCCGCCACGTCTGCAAGGCTCATGCGCACAGACTTCTGATGAACTTTTGCGTGCAGAAGATATGGTTAAAGAAATCTCTCTGTACCTTTGGCTCTCATACCGCTTTGGAGATTATTTTGTAGATGAGGCAAAAGCAAGACAATATCGAGGTGTTTTAAATAAATATATAGAAAATACTTTACAGCAGACACAGTTGGCACAAGTGTGCAAGCTCTGTCAAGCACCTTTGCCCCTGAATTCGAAGTATGCGATCTGCCAATCCTGCTTTCGCAAGAATTATACGCACAGGAGAGGACCAAGACGGCCACGCTAAATATTTTTAGCTTTTAAATTCTTCTATGGTTGATTGGAGTGAAGATGCAACAGTAACAAGTCTTTGCAGGTCACTCTCAATACTCTCCACACTTGTTTTATTGGTAGTGGAGAGTGTTTCAATGTCGGTGATGTATTGAATAATCTCTTTGAGATTTTCACTCATCTTCAGGCTGTCCTCTTTTGATCTGTTTGCGACTCGTGTGGAGTTATCCATTGCATCTGTTGTGATGTTGATTTTAGCTTCAACATCTGCAGAGACATCTGCAAGTGCTTCAATGTTTTTCGTATTCTTTGCCATTTTATCACTGACATCATTAATGGATTGTACAATAGTGCTTACGCTGATGTCTATCTCCCCAAGCCCTTTTTGTGTGCGCTCTGCAAGTTTTCTTACCTCATCGGCAACAACGGCAAAACCACGTCCATGTTCACCTGCACGAGCTGCTTCTATGGCAGCATTGAGTGCAAGGAGATTTGTCTGCTCGGCAATTTCACGAATAATATCGAGTACATTTTTCACCTGATCGGCATCAGTTTTTAAAGAGGAGAGCTCATCAAGAAGTTCTGCTTCCGTCTCTACAAAGCTTGTCACCTCTGAGCTTAAAGTGTCGAGAGACTCTTTTGCATTTGAGAGCTCCTCTTCGGCTGCAAGGATTTTTTCTTGTGTCTCAGCTGCAGCCTCAATACTATCATCCAAAATCTTTTGAATATCTTCACTTTTTTGACTTGTCTTTTCAACAAGAGCCTGTTCTTGTGTTGTTCCTTCATGAATGACATGCGATGCTGCTTCTATCTCATTGGCAATCTCTTTATTTTGATACCCTAATGTTTTGACATCATTTATAGTTGTTTGGATCATCCCAATAAAGTTATTGACTTCGTTGGCAGTTTCACCGAACTCATTGCCATTTTTGTGCTCAAGTCTTTTTGTCAGGTCTTTATCGCCACTCACAAGAGAAGCAATTTTTTGACGCAGTGTATCAAGAGGAGTAAAGATCTCACGCACAAAAAAGATAAGGGCAGCTATTGCAAAAAGTATGCCTGCAACAATAAGAGAGATAATAAGGGTAATATTTGTTTGCTTGATTTGTGCATCATTTTTATCAAGTGAGACAACTAAATCCATAGCGCCTAAAACATAGCCGACTTTAGCATTATAGTGACACGTCAGACAACGTTTTTCTGCAATCATTGGTTTTATCATGCGAATAATATGGTGCCCATTCTCATTTTTTTCTATAATTTTTGTTGTTTTATTTGTCAGTACATCACGAATAAGAGGGTTGTCTGTAAACTTTTCTTTAGGGGCATATGCTTCAATTACCGCTTTTGATTTGATGATATCAAGATTCTTAATACCCTCAATTTTTCGAGCATCTTTAAAAGCATTCTGCACGGTTTCAGGATCTCCCATCATCATACTTGTTGTCATTGTTTGAAAGATGGACTCGCTAAGCATTTTTAAAGAGCGTTTCGCTGTTACATTGGAGAGCTCATGGAGTGTTTGTGAGAGATAATAGCTAATAGAGAGCAGACCAATAATACTGAGTGATAAAATAGAGATAATAACTTTTGATTTAACGGAGGTAAACATGACAAATCCTGCTAAAAATAATATTTGTAGCTGTTATTATAGCAGAATGTTATCTTAAAAATATCACATGGTATAGATAAGAAGTTCTATTTGCGCTAATAATTCGGTATTTTCTATGCTTTGTTTTTTTGCGTAAGCGAGTGCTGCACCTGCTCCAACGCCCTCTTTTGCCTCTCCCTCATCATATTTGTGTAAAACAGGAATTTCTGATTTTGCAAAAGAAAATGTTGTGTAAATTGCATGGGGAGTGTAGCTTAGTTGCTCTAAAATATGGGTTATATTTGCGTTTTTATCTTTGGCAACCCATTGGCTTGTTGCTAAAGTGATGTTTTCATGTTTTACACGCATTAAAACATCCTCACGCAGAGCGTCAGCAATAAGCAGGCATGCTGCCATCTGTGTTCCTCCTGCTAAAACAATGTGAAAACGGCGACTTGCCTCTAAGATAAAACCGGCACAAAAAAGAAGCATATTGTCACTGACAACTCCAAGTTTTTCAAAGTTGCTCATATCATCATTTATAAGGGAGAGTGCTGCATCAATCGTCTCTTTTTTGATGTTATTTGGAACATGCAAAAAGCTTGATGAGAAGTCATTTGCCACATCATATCCAAGTGCAAGTGCTGAAGCGGTTGCTGTAGTTGTACCAGCAGGTGTACTCTCTGCCAAGATAAAGTAACTCCCTTTTAGCTCATAACTCTTTCCTGCTTGACGGCCTTTGTTGAAGATTTTTTCTGCATCTATTTTTGCACCTCTATTGATAGCATTGGAAGGCTTTATATCAAAATTGTGAAGAGTGCAGTTTTGTGGTTTTTTAGTGAGTCCTAAATCAAAAATCTCAATTGTTGCAAAATGGCTAAGATTATGTACGGCTCGAGTAAGAAGAGCAGGGGTTGGAACTCCCGTAGGTGTTTCAGCCAACTCTCCAAGAGAGAAAACTTTTTGTGTAGAGATAAACTCTGCATCAAGGGTGGGGGTGAGAGGAATCATTCCAGGAATACCGGCTTGCGTGATGCCCTCTATCTCACAGGTTTTTGTTACACTCGCTGCTAAAATGAAGTCGGCTTTTCCTGCCGGTAGAGTATCTTCTTTGTTTGTAAAAATATTATATATCTGCATGGTTGTAGGCTCTTTGAAATTTTTTTACCATTTTAGCGAATTTTGACTAATTGACAATATTGTGCGTTTGAGATAGAATTAGTAAAAAAATAGGAAATAACAGATGAAAATAGTAACTATTGCTACTGCCTGTACGCTTATGCTCATGCTTAGTGGATGCTTTAAAAGTGAAGCACCAAAATGTTCAGACACCGATGTAAAAGGAGTGGTTCAAGATTTATATAAAGATAGCCTGCAAAAGCTCTCAAACAATCCAATGGCTGCTATTTTTATGGGGGCACTCCCAAAAGAGATAGTCTCTATAAGTGCTGTTCGTCCTGTTGCTTATGATGAGAAGGTAAATCTTAGAAGCTGTAAAGCAGAAGCACATTTTGATAATAATGTAACAGCTAATATTGAATATACCGTACAGTTAAACGAAGAGAATCAAGAAGAGTTCTATGTAGAACTAGATACGGATTTTATAGAAGGTTTAATGCAGCAGTCGATGATGCAGGAAATGTTTAATAGTTCTGAATCGAAATAACTTTAAGTCTATTTTTTTATATTATGCGCACAGCAATAGCAAGCAGAAGTAAAAAAGCTAAAATAAAAAGATCAATTTTTTTCCTTAGGCTGAGCATTTTTCGCAGATCATCAGCTTCAATCTTTTCTCTGCCTTCTCCGAAGAAAGCTTTTTCTTTTATGGTGCCAAAGTAGGAAGTCGGACCGCCGAGTTTTACTCCAAGAACATAAGCCATAGCACTGATTGGATGTCCGGCATTGGGGCTTTCGTGCTTGGAGCCGTCTTTATAAAAGGCAAAGATATTTTTTCTCTTTGCAAAAAGCATAATTAAAAGAGCGGTTATACGAGCAGGAATGTAGTTTGCAACATCATCGAGCCTTGCAGCGGCTTTGCCGAACTTTTCATACTTCTCATTTTTGTATCCAAGCATTGAATCCATTGTATTGATGGTTTTGTAGATAATAATGCCGGGCAGTCCAAATAAAATAAGATAAAACAGTGGTGCAATAACCCCGTCACTAAGATTTTCTGCATAGGTCTCAATGGCAGCTTTGTAGATTGCACTTTCGTCTAAGTTCTCTGTATCACGTGAGACTAACATAGAGAGCAACTCTTTTTTGTTCTCTGCGTAAAGAATCTCTTCTACGGAGTCATAAAGCATTCTATGTGCTAGAAAAATTGAGGCTATTAGAGAACTTATGATGATGTTAACAAAGGGATTGAGTAGTTGGAGATAACTGCTGATGGTAAAACTAACAAGAGTAATAACAGCTAAAACAAGCAGAACAAGAAATACGCCTCGAATGACAGAGTTTTTGTAAAGTTTTGTTTCAAAAAAGGAGATAATCTCTCCAATAAGAATAACAGGGTGCTTAATGGAAGGAAATTCACCAAAAATTCTGTCTATTATATACGCTAAAAAGGCAATTAGTAAGTTATTAAGTATCATGCAGTTTCTCTATAATATAATGTAAATCTATATGCTTGTTTATATGTTGTGCAAATGTGCCAATAGCCTCTTTTTTATAAGATTGAAAGTCATAGCCTCTGTAGTGAGGATGAATCTTGCGAAAGATCTTCTCACGTAGAGCATTGTTTTCAAAGAGTCCGTGAACAAAGGTGCCATAAAAATTTTTTGCTTTTTTCGCTCGTTTTTTTGTTACTCCATAATGGATCTCATATCCATTGCACATAGTTCCAAAAAGATTGTAGCAACCTTTTGTTAGCACTTTGTTAGTCTCAAACACTACCTCTCCTCTGAGTCGTCCAAAGCCTTTGAGTGTTTTTTTATCAGACTCAACACCACTGTTATCAATAAGCCTCTCAAACATCATCTCATATCCGCCACAGATGGCAAAGACTCTTTTTGTTTTGTCTTGCAGTAGTTTGTCAAAGCCTCTCTCACGCAGCCACTCTAAATCATCAAATACACGTTTGCTTCCAGGAACTATGAGCAGGTCATAATGCTCTGCTTCACTCGGGCTTGTAATAAAGTTGAGTTCAATTTCATTATCTGCGACTAAGGGCTCAAAGTCCGTAAAGTTAGAGATGTGAGGCAGTTGAATAACAGCTACTTTTATAATGGCTTTGCTTATTTCCTGTCTGTAGTTCATTAAAGAGGCGGCATCTTCAAAACCGAGATTAAAAGCAAGATAGGGAACAACACCTAGAACTTTTATGCCAAAATTACTCTCGATAATATCTACGCCTTTATCAAAAAGGCGCATATCTCCTCGAAATTTGTTGATGATAACACCAATAACATTTTTACGCAGTTTTTTAGGGAGTAGTTTGTAAACACCATAAACAGAAGCAAAAACACCGCCTCTTTCAATGTCAGCTACAAGAATAATCTTTGTTTTGAACTCTTTTGCAACATAAAGATTTGAGAGGTCTTTGTCCATGAGATTAAGTTCAACCGGGCTTCCTGCTCCCTCTGCTACAATGCACTCATACTCTTTTTGCAGTCTTTGAAAGGCTTTTTTGACAATAGGTTTGAGTTTGTCAAGGTTTTTATAATAGGCTTTGACATCGGTATCTTTTAAACTCTGTCCGTTAATAATGAGGTGAGCTCTGTTTTTCGCCCCAGATTTGAGTAGTATTGGATTAAAAAGCGGTGTTGTTTGCAGCCCTATGGCCTCTGCCGCAAAGGCTTGGGGAATGGCAATCTCTCCGGTATTTATATCTGTAACCATGGAGTTGTTCGAGACATTTTGTGCTTTAAAAGGGGCAACTTTTATGCCTTGTTGGTGCAGTAGGTAGGTGATGGCAAAAGCAAGTGTCGATTTACCGGCATCACTGCTTGTTCCAAAGATACTAAGCGAATGCACCAAGCGCCTTTTGAAGTTTAGCGTGAGCATTTTTGTCTTTTACGGCAAATCGTATCCAACTCTCATCAAGAAAGTCAAAGCTTTCACAGCCTCTAACTAATATTTTGTGCGCTAAAAGATGTTCAAAAATCTCTTTTGCATGAGATGACTGCGTGAGGATGAAATTTGCTTCACTCTCTACGATGAGATGAAAAAGTTTTGAGTTTTTTAAGATGCTTTGGAGCTCTTTTTTCTGTTCTTGATGTATTGCGTGCGATGCTTCTTTAAAACTTTCATCACAGAGACGCTCTTGCAAAAATACTACATCAAGTGAAGAGAGATTCCAGAGGGGAGTGCCAAGTGAACGAATGTTCTTTTTGTGAGAGAGAATCGCACCGATACGAATGCCCGGACAGGCATAAAACTTTGTAAAAGATTGGATTATATAGAGTTTTTTATAGTCATTTATTTGATTTTTCAAAGATTTATGTTTTTCAAACTCTATAAAACTTTCATCTATGATTATGGTGCATTTTTTAGCTTTCCATTGTAAAAAAAGTTCTTCCAAATCGTAAAAACTACCCTCAGGAGTAGAAGGGTTTACAAAAATTACAATTGATTTTTTTTCAACTTCTGCATCAATATCTTCAATGCGATTGATTTTGTAAATATCTTTTTTTGCCGCAAGTGCCGCTTTTTCATATTCACCATAAAGGGGCGCATAAAGATAGACTTTTTTACTTGTAAGTCTGTTTAGCAGTGCATAAATGGCAGATGTTGCCCCATTATACAGAGCAATATTATGCGTTTGAATGTTGTAGTTTTTTGCAATAATTGATTTTAGTTTCGGATAATCGCTATTAGCATATTTTGTTATGCTGGCGTTATCAATGTTAAGTTTTGGCTCTACTGCATAACAGTTGATGTTTGATGAAAAATCAATAATCTCTTGAGGTTCACAGCCGAGCTCTTTTGCATATTTATAAATATTGCCGCCATGTTGTTGTATCATTCATCTATCTCCACATCATCCCAAAATTCATCAAAGTCTAGATTTGTCATTGCATTTTCATCGGCGAGATTTTTCTCTAAAAGTTTTTTCTCTTCATTGACAAAGTATGCTTCAAGCGCTTCGTTAATAAGTGTAGATATATCTTTTTTCTTTAACTCACTGAAGGCTTGCAGATTTTGCATATTGTATTTGTTAATTGTTATTTGCATAAAGCCATTTTACCAGAGTTTTGCTAACTCTTTTGCCTTGTTAGTGTTAGAGTAGTGAGAAATAGATAAAAGTGTATAGAGAACCTTGCCGCGCTTTTCATCTTTTTTCTAAATAATAAGCTATATATCTGCGGATGGTTTTGCCAAATAAAATCCCTGAGCCTGATCAATTTGTAACTCTTGTACAATCTCTAAAACCTCTTTGGAGTGGACAAACTCAGCAACGGTTGTAATGCCAAGTTCACGTGCGAGTGTGGCAATAGAGCGTGTAATTGTATAGCTTGTTTTGGAAGTGTCAACATTTTTAATCAAAGAGCCGTCAATTTTTAAAATATCTAGTGGAAGCGTTTCAAAGACACTATAGTTTGCAAAACCGCTTCCAAAGTCATCAAGTGCAATTTGTACACCAAAAGATTTTATCGTTAAAAGACGCTCTTGAATTAAAGAGGTCTCCTGTATAATTTCATACTCAAGCAGTTCAATGATTAACCACTTTGTAAGCTCTTTGTGCTTTTGCAATTTATTTAAAATGATGTTATAGATATTGTTGTCAAGAATGTCTGAGAAGTTGAGATTTACGCTGATAGCGATTTTTTTTGATGTAATTTTTTGAAATACAATTTCTAGAATCTTTTTGGTAAAGTCATTGTAGAGGTTTGTGTGAGTAATGGTGTCAAGGAAGTGGCTAGGCAAAATGATTGAGCCGTCTTTGTCAATCATACGGGCAAGTGCTTCATACTTGATAATTTTGTTATCGCTGACATTAACAATTGCTTGAAAATAGCATACTATGCGCTTTTCTTCAAGTGCTTCTTTAACCTCGTGAATATTTTTTCTCTGTATATGCTCTTTTTGTGTATCTTTTGTATTTTGAGAGACGACTTTGTTTCTTCCTTCTCTTTTTGCATGATAAAGCATCTCATCTGCATGTTTTATTGCCAAAGAGAGCGTTTTAAAATGTTCTGGGTTACTTGTAATGCCGATGGAGACGGTAATACGCATTGTTTTGTCTTCATATTCAAAAGAGGCATCTTCAATTTCTTTACGAATGCGCTCTGCTATTCTAAGAACAAGAGTTTCTTGATTCTCACCTTTTTTTATAAAAAGCAAAAACTCCTCTCCTCCATAACGAACAAGATAGTCATCTTCACGAATCTGCTGCGAGATTATTTGAGCTGTTTTTGTCAGAACAAAATCTCCTGCCTTATGCCCATAGTTGTCATTGATCTGTTTGAAGTAGTCAATATCAAGCATCATTATCTGATACTTTGTTCTATCTATCTTTTTTGTAAGCTCACGCAGGAAAGTTCTGTTATATGTTTGCGTGAGTGCATCGGTTATACTCTCTTTTTTGTTTTTGAAGCTGAGGCGTGTTTGGTAGAATAAGATAAGCAGTAAAATGATAATGGAGATAAATATATATATAAATACATTTTGTAGAGGTTTTATGGCATTGTAAATAGTTGTGGGAATTTTTGTTGAGAAATCTATGGCAACAACTGCTTTTACTTGATTGTCAAAGATAACAGGCTGAAGGTAGGTAACCCAGATACTCTCAAGTTTGCTTTGTTTAATGATAACTGCTTGCTTGTTTTTATAGACGCTGTTCCAATACTTTTTTTCAACACTTAGCCGCTGATTAAAGTGCGCTTTTTCCGTGCTTCCGTCAAGAAGATAACGATAAATTCCTGCATCATCTCTGTAAAGTACAAAAACATATTTGAAAGAATCATTGATAATTATGCTGAGTGTATCTTCAAGATATTTTTGCAGCGCTGTGTTTTGTTTGAGCTCCACATAAGGGTCTCTCTGGATATGCTTATGCAATTCATCATCTATATTTTTAGCAAAACTTTTTGCCTGCTGTATAAGAATTGTTTCAATATTCGTGTTAAGTTTTTGTTGGATGGTATGTGTTGCGAAAAAGAGGTAAATAATGGCAATGACAATAGATACAAATAGAAAAATATAGATTTTTTTTGTCTGTTTCATTATAAACTATCCTCAATATACTCTTGCATCTCTCTTGGTAGTTTTATATGATGTTTTTTGAGGTTTTGTCTTAAAAAGAGGATGTTTGGACGACCTTTTTGCCAGTAAAATCCACCTATGGCACGATCTTTATAGCTCTGTAGGGTATGGTAGTCTGTAGTAAAAATAAGCCCTCTGCTTTGGAGCTTTTTTTCTCTGTGTACTAAAAGAAAATCAGCCTCTTGAGGCTTTTTGACAATTTTTACTTGAGGTATGCTTTGTAATATTTTGAGTTTACTTGTGTCGTCTGTCCATACCTTGACGATAGTTGCCTTTTGTGGATAAAGAGCATCGATAATATGTGTATAAATCTGTTTCTCTATGCTAAAACTATCTGCAAAAAGTATGATACTGTAACATAAAAGTATTAGAATTTTTTTCAAAATAGGTACTCCATATTTATCCAGACTTTTTGGTCTGTTACAGGAATGGCACTGCTGTATTTAGGGTATGCCTGTTCATACGCATCATGTAGTAGGTTTTCTCCACGTAAACCTATTGAAAAATCTCTGTTTGGATGATACTTTATGGCACAACTGTAGTTAAAAGATGCATCCATATAGAGGTTGGCATAGCTGTATGAACTCTTGTAAAGGAGTTCATTGTAAATATCAAATTTTTTATACTTGTTAAATATTCGTATATTTGCACCATATCGTGAGCTATAAACGATATCTTGCGAGTTTTTTCCTGTGTAAAAGTTAAAGAGGAGTTTATTAAGCGTGTCTAGAGTGTACGTATAATTGAACTCATAGCGAGTAAAATAACTGTTTGTAG
>Ga0256837_1000767_pt1 | contig 25260 bp, 25 predicted proteins | sample 4562384metaG_FD_185976 | JGI IMG/M metagenome (GOLD analysis project Ga0256837, IMG submission 185976) | Hydrothermal vent microbial communities from Guaymas Basin, Mexico - 4561-384 | ecosystem: Environmental > Aquatic > Marine > Hydrothermal vents | place: Mexico: Guaymas Basin | collected... | reverse complement strand
GTCGCGCACCTAAGCGCCGTAGAGTTTAAGGAGATTACTGATGGCAAGATATAGAGGTCCAGTAGAAAAAATCGAAAGAAGATTTGGAGTAAGCCTTAACTTAAAAGGTGAGCGTCGTTTAGCAGGAAAATCTGCATTAGAGAAAAGACCATATGGTCCAGGACAGCACGGTCAACGTCGTAAAAAAGTTTCTGAGTATGGTTTACAACTTAATGAGAAACAAAAAGCAAAATTTATGTATGGTATTTCTGAAAAACAATTCCGTGCATTATTCGTTGAAGCAAAACGTCGTGATGGAAATACAGGTACAAACCTTATTTCACTAATCGAGCAAAGACTTGATAATGTTGTTTACAGAATGGGATTTGCATCTACTCGTAGATTTGCACGTCAACTTGTAACACATGGTCATATTTTAGTGGATGGTAAAAAACTTGACATCCCTTCTTACCGTGTAAAACCTGGTCAGAAAATTGAAGTTCGTGAAGCAAGTAAAAACAATGTTCAAATTGTTCGTTCACTAGAGCTTACAAACCAAACTGGTGTTGCTCCATGGGTTGATATCGATGCTGAGAAAAAATTTGGTATCTTTACTCGTTTACCAGAGCGTGAAGAAGTTGTTATTCCAGTTGAAGAGCGTTTAATCGTTGAGCTTTACTCGAAATAATAATTAATAAGAAGGGCGTAAAAGATATGAAAAAAATTAAAACTACTCCACTTGCTCCTCAAGAGTTTGAGGTAGAACAAATTAGTGATAATGAAGCTAACATAATGGCTTACCCGTTTGAGACGGGTTATGCTATCTCTTTAGCTCATCCACTTCGCCGTTTTCTATTAAGCAGCTCAGTTGGTTATGCACCGATAGGTATTAAGATTGAGGGTGCTAAGCATGAGTTTGATTCAGTTCGTGGTATGCTAGAAGATATTTCAGACTTTATCTTAAATCTTAAAGAGATTCGCTTTAAATTAAATAATGATGCAACAGAAGCAGAGATTAACTATAGTTTTACAGGTCCGTGTACAATCACTGGAGCTGATTTGACAAATGATGAAGTTGAAGTGGTAACTCCTGAAGCTCCACTTGCAACTTTAAATGAAGACTCTAATCTAAACTTTACTATTAAAATTGCTCAAGGTATTGGGTATGTTCCTAGTGAAGATACAGTAGAAGAGTTGGAAGATAGTTATATAGCACTTGATGCTTATTTCACTCCTGTAAGAAGTGCGACTTATAAAATTGAAAATGTATTGGTAGAAGACAACCCTAACTTTGAAAGAGTTGTTATGAACATCAGAACAGATGGTCAAATTTCTCCAATTGATGCATTTAGAAACTCTTTAGAGGTTATGTATGCACAATTAGCTGTGTTTAACTCAGAAATTAGTATTAAAGCTCCATCTACAATTGAGAGAGTTGAGGAGTCACCAGACCTTAAAAAATTAACTACAAACATAGATAGTTTAGGTCTAAGTGCTCGTAGTTTTAACTGTCTTGATCGCTCAAATATTAAACTGATAGGTGAGATTGTACTTATGAGTACAAATGACCTTAAAAATGTAAAAAATCTTGGTAAAAAATCTTACGATGAAATCGTAGAAAAGATCCAAGAGTTTGGTTTTACAGTTGGTGCTGATTTAGCTGATGATGTAGTTACTGCACTCAAAAAGAAAATTGAAGACGCTCAAAGCGCTTAAGAAAAAGAGGAAAAAGATATGAGACACCGTCATGGATATCGTAAACTAGGTCGTACAAGTGCTCACCGTAAAGCACTTTTAGCGAACCTTAGTATTTCGTTAATCGAACATGGTAAGATTGAAACAACTGCTATTAAAGCAAAAGAGCTTCGTTCTTACATTGAAAAATTAATCACAGTTGCTGCTAAAGGTGATTCAAATGCTCATAGAGCTGTATTTGCATCTTTACAAAACAAAGAAGCAACGAAAAAACTAGTAAATGAAATTGCTCCTCAGTATGTTGAACGTGCTGGTGGATATACAAGAATTACTAGAACTCGTATTCGCCGTGGTGACGCTACAACTATGGCATTTATCGAATTAGTATAATAATTCATTTTTAAAATATAGAGGGTATCCTCTATATTTGCTCTACTATCTTCCATATTCTAAATTACTTAACATCAAGGAACTTTTTATGAGTACTTTCGCATTTGGAACTTATAGAGTAACAGACTTAAATCCTTTACACATAGAAGCTATCAAAGAAGCTGTTGAAGCTGGTGTACGCCTCATAGATACTGCAACAAACTATATGGATGGTGGCGCTGAAAGAGCAATTGCCAAAGCTTTAGAATCGTTTGACTATGATATCCGCAATAATGTAAAAATTGTCAGTAAATTTGGTTATATCCAAGGAACCAATTTAGCAAAACACAAACAAGAACCTTTTGAAGATGTTGTTGAGTTTAGTGAAACCTGTTACCACTCTATCGCTAAAACATTTTTGAAAAAGCAGTTGAGTGAATCTCTTGAGCGATTACAACTTCAAACACTTGATTGTTATCTTGTTCACAATCCAGAATATTTTATTTATGATGCACTGAATAAAAATAAAGAGCCAGAAGAGATCCTTGATAAGATGTATACAAGGCTCTATGAAGCTTTTGTAGGACTTGAAGAGGAGATTAAAGAGGGGCGTATCAACTCTTATGGTGTGAGTTCTAACTCTTTTGGCAAGCCTAAAGATGATCCGGAGTTTTTACCTTATGAAGATCTTTTGACCCTTGCACAAAATGCAGCGATAGAAGTTGGTAATGAGGTACACTCCTTTACAACTATTGAACTGCCTGTTAATCTTTTAGAACGTGAAGGGTTGGCATGTGCAGCGTGGGCAAAAGAAAATGGGTTGCGTGTTTTGACAAACAGACCATTAAATGCACAAAAAGATGGACTTATGTACAGATTGGCAGAGTATGAAGAGCCAAAAGAGTATTACCATGCCCTTAATGAATTTTTAGAGATTTGTGAAAATGATGATTTGAAAGATCTTTACAATCTTATAGAACAGATGGATACAAACAAACATAAATTTGGTTGGATTGGTGATTATGACAATTTCTTGTATGCACAGATTTTACCCCATATTAAAAAAACCATAGAGAAAATCGCTCCTGAAGTTTTAGATGTTTTGCTACAATATATAGACAACTTCTTAAACGAATATAGAAAAATGGTAGCATATGAGTGCTCTAAAATGACAAAAACTGTACTTAAAGAGGAGTTTGCATCTTGTGAGAAAAAGATGCAGGAGTGTGCTTTGGAGTTTTTGTTAGAACAAGATACAATAGATTATATTATTGTCGGAATGCGTAAACCAACTTATGTACACGAGGTTATGGCTTTAAAAGGTTAGGTAAATAAATATTTTATCACTTGTTAAGCGATTTTGTCATATTTTATGATAATAAAATAGAAATATTAAAGGATAGGGATATAATGATACCATTTACTGATGAAGAATTGATGGAACCTGTTAGAAGTGTCATTGACAAAGTACGACCTTCACTCGCACTTGATGGTGGAGATATCGACTTTATTACTGTGAAAAACGGTAATGTTTATGTACAGCTCAAAGGTGCATGTATTGGGTGTGCAAGTAGTGGTTCTACATTGAAATATGGTGTTGAGAGACAGTTAAGAATGGATATTCACCCAGAACTCAATGTAGTTAATGTACCATTTGGTATGGAAAATGATATAGATAACTTATAAAAAGAAGACTATGAGTATAATAAGTAAACATAAAATTTTAACGCAGGCAAAAGAGAGCTTTTCCAAAGAGGACTATAAAAGTGCTTTGGAAAAGTTTGCTGAAGTTTTACAAAATGATCCAAATTCAAAAGAGGCTTATAATGGTGTCATTTTATCAGAAATGGCTTTAAGTGGTGAAGGTGGTGCAGAAGCATTGTTCGACTACTATGAGATTCTCAAAGAGGAAGACCAAGAGGAAGCTGATGAAATTATAAGTGAAATTTTGCAAAATATGGATGGCAGTTTGGAAAAACTTACAGAAGTGTTTGCGGAGCCTCTTAGAGAGCGTTTAGAATTTGAAGACGGTATTTTATATAGTGATTTTAAAAAGCTTTTAGATGAGGGTGGAGACTTTAAAGAGATTTTTGAAAACATTATGTTCTCGACCCGTGTGATTATTACACAAAAAGAGGATTTTATAGATTTCTTAGATAGACTTATTGAACATGGTTTTACAGATATGGCGCTTAACTATCTTGAAAATGCTTTGAGTGCTTACCCAACTGATAAAAATTTACGAAAACTTTTAAAAAAACTTGCCAAAGGTATAAAGATTGAAAATTGAGTTGCCAAATCAACCTTATAAATATGTAACAGAGAATTCTCAGGAGTGTGATGCTCAAACTGCTTTTGTTCTTACAGCCCAAAATGAAAAATATTTACAAGACGCCAAAAACAGAGGTACCCATTCTGTTATAAAAGTACAAGAGATTGCACATCTTTTTGGTGTTGATAAAATTAAGATTATCGGTATTACAGGAACAAACGGAAAAACGACAACGGCAAGTGCCATCTACTCTTTTTTGCTTGATTTGGGCTATAAGGTTGCTATGCAGGGAACTCGTGGTCTTTTTATGAATGACAGTGTTGTAGAGGGAAAATCCCTGACAACCCCTTCTGTTTTAAATACTTACCGACATATCTATCAGGCAGTTGCACAAGGGTGTGAGTATTTCATTATGGAAGTAAGCTCTCATGCAATCGTTCAAAAGCGTATAGAAGGTTTGGAGTTTGAGCTGAAGGTTCTCACTAATATCACTCAAGATCATCTTGATTATCACAAAACATTAGAAGATTATATCTATGTAAAAAATTCATTTTTTCAAGATGATGGGAAAAAACTTATTAATAAAGATGAACCAAGAGCAAAGTTTAATTTTCGCAATGCTTACACCTATGGGATAGAAAATCCTGCAACATACAGACTTATTGCCTATTCACTCAATAACGGCAGTAGTGGTATCATCCAACATTTTCAAGAGGTGGTACCTTTTACCGCATCATTACACGGTTTTTTCAATCTTTACAACCTTATGGCAGCTATCGCAGCTACCCATCTTGTCACAGAAAGAAAACTTGAAGAGATTTGTGATGTTGTTGATAATTTTGCAGGTGTAAGCGGTAGGATGGAGAAGGTGTGTGAAGTACCAAATGTGATTGTGGATTTTGCACACACTCCAGATGGGATGACACAGGTACTCAATGCTCTCAAAGAGAAAGAGTTGCTGGTTGTTTTTGGTGCTGGTGGGGACAGAGATGCACTTAAGCGTCCACTTATGGGAAGAGTTGCAGCAAATTTGGCAAAAAAAGTTTATATCACAAGTGATAATCCACGTTTTGAAAATCCAGAGCAGATTGTTCAGGATATTTTAGAGGGGATTGAAGATAGAAGCAATGTTATTATTGAGCTAAATCGTAAAAAAGCGATAGAGATGGCGCTTGATGATCAAGAGGGTGATGAAGTTGTAGTTATCCTTGGTAAAGGTGATGAGAATTTTCAAATCATTTATGATCAAAAACTCCCCTTTGATGACAGAGAGGTTGTCAAAGAGCTTTTAAACCTCTCATAAGAGGTTTAATTTATTGTAAAGATTTTACTTTTTGGTCCTATTGGGCTTGATGTGTTTGTTTCGTTAAAAAGTGTCGTAGTGACATTTGTATCTCCAGATAGAAATGTGATGCTGACATTGCCATCATCTTTTACTTCAATAACTGCTCCATTATCAGCACTCCAAGTGATATGTGTTGCAATGGATCTGTTCGTTTCATTATTGTCAAAATTTCCAAGAGCTCTAAAGCCATCATAAGTACCAGTTGTATTTACATCAGGATAGAGAACACTATAAGAGGTAAGTTTATGGACATGAACGGGTTGCGTGTCAGAAAATCTATCATACTTAATGGTTATTTGCGTATCCCCTCCGTTTCCATTTCCGCCTGTAAGAGCATTGTTTGAAACAGTAGCTGCATCTGTATTTGATGAAGACCAAAGTACAAAATTAGTGATATCCTGAGTAGAACCGTCTGTATAGCTAGCATTGGCACTGAGATAAGATGTAGAATCTGTGGAGTAGATACTAATGTTTGACTCATTGATTTGAATTGATGTGACATCTGGAACAATTGGGTTTGTTGTGTTTTCTCCACATCCCATGAATGAAAGCGTTGTTAATAATGTTAAAAAATAGATATATTGTTTCAATAATTACTCCTAAAATCTTATATTAATACCACAATATACACTGTTGGCATGAGCATCATACTGCAATGACTGGCTAATGGTATTGATGGATTGATAAGAGACATAGCGATATTCATAACCAAGCTCAACATCTAATGTTGCATTAATCGGTAGGAACATACCAGCAGCAACATTGTATGAGCCATATGAAAGTTTTCTTTGCATATTTCTGTTAATCTTCATATACCCACTTCCAAAACCAGCTTTGATAAAAGGAAGTGCGTAAATGTCAAAATCAAAAGCTTTTACCAATGCAATGTTAAATCCGTATCTATCACCATCATATGTTCCAGATGAAGAAAAAATCTTTGATTTGTTAGGCATATAGTCCAAAATAAATTCAATCGCATAGTTTTTTCTATTGCCATAGCCGATTTTAAAGTTTGCAATAGATGTAGATAGTGATATATCATCATCTGTATCAAAGCTCTCATGATACGCACCGATACTTGTACCTATGTATAGTAGGGATTGACTGTAGAGCGAACTGGTAAATAATAAAAAAAATAGTAGTTTTTTCAATGTACTTGTATTCTCCATTTTAAGTGTGTAAGAGAAGAAATTATATCTAAATAGTTGCAAATAAACTTAAAAAACCAAATTTATTTTAACGCCTTATAAAATAAGAGTATAATTTTGATATAATTGCACAAAAATTTTAAGGAGAATTTCTATGGGAATTCCACAACCAGCATATTATATTTTTAAATGTGAGCAATCAGCTCCTCCAGGTATGCCAAAACCATCATGTGTTACACCACAAACTCAAGATCTTTTTCAGTATCTTGCACAATCATTAATGAAGCAAGGAATTATGGGAACGGTACAGCCAATTAGAACATCTTGTCTAAATAGATGTCAAATGGGTCCTGTTATGTTAGTAGAGCCAGGTCATACAATGTATGCAGGATTAACTAAAGAAAAAATTGATAGAATTGTAGAAGAACATATCCTTGGTGGTAATGTTGTTGAAGAGTTTGTTATTGATGCTGAGATGTGGGATGAACCTATCTCTCCAGCAGATATGAAAAAACAGATGGGAATGTAGGAAAATTTATGACTATTGAGATGTTATACAGCAAAATACATCGTGCTACTGTAACAGATGCCAACTTGAACTATGTTGGTTCTATCACTATAGATGAGGAGTTGTTAGAAGCTTCTAAAATGAGAGTTGGACAAAAAGTGGAGATTTTAAACATCAATAATGGTGAGAGATTTTCTACTTATATCATTTTGGGTGAGCGTGGAAAACGTGATATTTGCCTCAATGGTGCAGCAGCTCGTAAAGTACATAAAGGTGATAAGATTATCATCGTTGCGTACGCTACATATAACGAAAAAGAGTTAGAAACATATAAGCCAACAGTTGTTCTTTTAAATGATGAGAACAACATTGATGAGATTGTAGAGAGCATATAATGTTTGATATGGGTGATATGGGAAAAATGCTTCAAGGATTTGAAGAAAATGCCCAAAAATTAAAAGAGGAGCTCGCAAGTAAAACCTTTTCGGTAAAAAGTGGGGGAGGTATGATAGAACTTACCCTCAACGGAAATGGTGAAGTGATCGATCTAAACATTGATGATGAGCTTCTTGAAGACAAAGACTCTCTTCAAATCCTTCTTATTGGTGCTATTAACGATGCAAATAAAATGGTACAACAAAACCAACAGCAATCTGCTCTTGGAATGTTAGGTGGTATGGGTGGTATAAACCCATTTGGTGGGATGAAATAGGTGCTTCGCCTATTTCTTCTGCTTCACTTTCTCTTTTTTACCCTTGATGCGTGTGATAGTGATTTTTCTAGTTGCGTGTTAAAGGTTAAAGATTCACACAGTATTCAAAACACCACGCTTTCACTCCCTCTTAAAAATAATCAACGACTCATTTACTCCACAAAAAAACCAGACGGTAAAATTCTCAAATATGATAAGTTTTTCTCTTTATACCTTGTAGAAGATACACACCCTTTTGCTTACCCTTTTAGTATCAACACGCAACGTTTGGGCGCAACAGCTGTTGTCAATGAAAAGTGTGCCAAAAAAGGTTTTATCAAGCAGCACCAAATAGGACTTACTCAACTAGGTATCTACAGTCAAAAACTTTCTACTCCAGCAATTCTAAGTGATGCTTGTTGTAACGTAGAAGGGCTTGTGACTCCAAAAGGTGTGATAGAAAAGCCCTACATAAGGCATTTCATTACAACCAAAGAGAAAAACTATGGTGATTTGGGGTTGCGTGTTGTAGATACAAAAGGGTGTGTAAGGGTAAGTGCAGTGGATCCTTTTTTCCATAACAACCCTTTTAAAAAAGGGGATTGTATTGTTGCGTTTGATAAGAAAAAAGTAAAATTTGCTTCACAACTGATGCAATATATACTCTTTAGTAAAATAAACACGCAACACAAACTAAAAGTACGAAGAGCTAAAACCTATAAAACTTTTACCGTCACGACAGACAAACGTTATGGTGGTGGTATGGTGAGTGATACTTTTTTAGAAAGGGAAGGGCTTTATTTTAACAAACAACTTCAACTCGTCTCTCTTTCTAAAAAGTTTCAAAACTATGGGCTTGAGATCGGAGATAAACTGATTCAGGTAAATGGTGTGAAAGTAAAAACCCAAAAGGAGTTGCGAGAGTATCTTCAGGAGAAAAAAAGGTATAACTCTTTGCTTTTTGAGAGAAATAAATTTCAGTTTTTTGTGCATTTATAGTAAAAAGTAAGTGTATATTTGATTTTTTAAATGAGATTTTAAACGAACTTTACTATTGTTTAAGTATAAACCATTATAATTCATAAATCTTAACAAAAAAAGGAAATTGATGAAAACTTCAATGAAAATATTATCAGTAGCAGCTGTTGCATTATTAGCAACAGGATGTGCAGTAAGACCAACAGCAGGTGCGTTATATACAGATGTAGAGGTTCCTGTAAATGCAACAAGCAATAGTGCTAAAAATGTGATCACTGGTGAATCAGATACATGTAAATCTATTTTAGGTCTTGTAGCAACTGGTAACTGTGGTGTAGAAAATGCAAAAGCAAACAGTGGTATTACAAATGTTCTAAGTGTTGATTATAAATCAAATAACATTCTTGGAATTTTCCATACTGGTAAAACAATTATTACAGGTACAAAATAGTTTAAACTTGTAAATTTTTTTTTCGAAAAAGTCTAAAGTAAAAAACTTTAGGCTTTTCTCTCCATAGCTTTCTTTCTTTCTTTCTTAATTATTAAAAATTTTATAATTTGAAAAGATGTTTATAAGTAGAAAAAAAATATAATTCCATATGCAAAACTTCGAACAATTCTTATTAGATAATTTACCGCAATCACAAAGTATTCACCCAACATATGAAGCAGCTTTGCAAAATATGCTAAAAGCTGGTGGAAAACGTTTTCGTCCTGCTCTTTTACTTGATGTGGTAAAGGCATATAATCCACTTCTTATAGAGTCTGCATATTATGCAGCATACGCGATAGAGTTACTGCATACCTATTCACTGATTCACGATGATTTGCCAGCTATGGATGATTCACCGCTTCGTCGGGGGAATCCTACCTTGCATATTGTTTTTGATGAGGTGACAGCTATTTTAGTGGGTGATGCTTTAAATACTTACGCTTTTGAAGTGCTTGCACAAGCTCCTTTTAGCGATGAAGTGAAGGTGAAGCTGGTTTATGAGTTGGCACACAATGGTGGTCTTAACGGTATGGTGTTGGGGCAAGCGATAGATTGTTATTTTGAGAACAAACCGTTGGCAATTGAAGATATTAAAACGCTCCATACCAACAAAACAGCCAAGCTTATTGCAGCATCTTTAAAAATGGGAGCAATTATTGTTGGTCGTGATGATGTTGCACAACAGCTTTATGATTTTGGTATCAGATTAGGGCTTCTTTTTCAGATTCAAGATGATATTTTGGATGTGACTCAATCAGATGAGGAAGCGGGTAAGTTGACAAATAATGATGAAGATAAAAATAGTTTTGTAACTATTTTGGGGCTTGAGAGAGCATTTCAAGAAGCAGATGAATTGGCAGATTCACTTTTACTCCAGATACAAACATTTGATAAAAGTTTATCTCAGGAACTTTCACCTCTTTTAAGTAAATATATAACTAGACATAAAGGTAAATAGATGGCAGACAATGCAATGCGTCAAAAAATGGCAAACAGTATAAGATTTTTAGCAGCAGATATGGTACAAGCAGCAAATTCTGGGCATCCTGGTGCACCTATGGGACTTGCTGATATTGCAGTGGTGTTAAGTGAACATCTTAAACATAACCCTAAAAACCCTTCATGGCTTAATCGTGACAGATTGGTTTTCTCAGGTGGTCACGCTACAGGTCTTATCTATTCTCTTTATTATCTTTGGGGATACGGTTTGGAGATAGAAGACCTAAAGCAGTTTCGTCAATTAGACTCGAAAACTCCAGGGCACCCAGAGTTTGGTCACACTGCCGGTGTTGAGATTACAACAGGACCTCTTGGTCAGGGTGTTGCCAATGCTGTTGGTTTTTCTATGGCAAGTAAATTTATGGGTGCACAGGTAAACTCCGATACAGCTAAACTGATAGACCATCATGTATATTGTCTTTGTGGAGATGGTGATTTGGAAGAGGGGATCAGTTATGAAGCATGTTCTATAGCGGGACACAACAAACTTGATAATCTTATTCTGATTTACGATTCAAACCGCATCACTATCGAGGGAAATACTGATTTGAGTATCTCTGAAGATATTCGTGGAAGATTTGAGTCCCAAGGATGGGAAGTTTTAGAGTGTAACGGACACGATTATGATGAGATAGATGCTGCTATAATTCAGGCTAAAAAAGCTGACCGTCCTGTTTTAATCATAGCACATACTATCATAGCAAAAGGTGCAGGTCCATTAGAGGGAAGCCATCATTCTCATGGTGCACCACTTGGTGAAGATGTAATAGCAGATGCAAAAAGGGGTGCTGGCTTTGATCCTGAGAAAAAATTCTTTGTACCAGAAGATGCACTGGAGCGCTTTCGTTGTGCGATAGAAAAAGGTGATATGTATGAGCGTGAATGGATACATTCACTCAAAACTGCACCGCTCATGGAGCAAAATGAGGTGCTTGAAGCATTGCAAAATCCAGATTTTTCACGTATTGAGTACCCAACATTTGAAAAAGCAGACGCAACACGTAATACAAACGGAAAAATCCTTAATGCCATTGCAAGAGCAATCCCTAGCTTCTTAGGTGGAAGTGCAGATTTAAGCCCATCAAACAAAACATATCTTAATGATATGGGTGTTTTTCCAAAAGGGCGTAATATCTACTTTGGTATTCGTGAACATGCCATGGCTTCTATCGCTAATGCCATAGCACTTTATGGTCCATTGATGCCATTTACTTCAACTTTCTTTGTGTTCTCTGACTATCTTAAACCTGCGGCAAGAATTGCAGCGCTCACTGGGATTCAGCAGTTTTTTATTTGGACACATGACAGTATCGGTGTTGGGGAAGATGGTCCGACACACCAACCGATTGAACACCTTTCTCAGTTTCGTGCATTGCCAAACTTTTATGTTTGGCGTCCTGCGGATGGTCGTGAAAATGTTGAAGCTTGGAAAAAAGCACTTACTATGAAACAATCTCCGTCAGCTTTTGTATGTTCAAGACAGAGTCTGGCACTCTTACCTGATGGCGTCAAAGGGGAAATAGCTCGTGGAGGGTATCTATTAGCAAGTGATGAAGATGCTGTCATTACACTTATCGCTTCTGGAAGTGAAGTGGAATTAGCACTTAAAACAAAAGAGGCACTTAATGAAAAAGGTGTACCTGCGAATGTGGTTTCTGTTCCTTGTTATGATCTCTTTATCGAGCAAGAGCAGTCTTACATAGATGAGATTATCAATCCACATACAAAACGTGTAGCTATTGAAGCAGCACGTGGACTTGAGTGGTATCGTTTGGCTGATGATGTGATTGGTATGGAGAGTTTTGGTGCATCTGCTCCTGCTGCACAACTGTTTGAAAAATTTGGTTTTACAGTAGAGCATTTACTTGAAAGACTAAAATAATAACACGCAACTTGCGTGTTATCTATCTCGCCCCTCTTATTTTCTAATTGGAAAAAGTTTCTGGTATGTTAGAGATCTCCATACCCATTCCAAAGGTCCAAAACGGAAATATTTCAACCACATGAAACTAAAAATAACTTGTATTATATAGAGTATAAAAGCTAAGATTGTAATTTCTAAAAGACCCATAGTCCCAAAATGTCCTCCAAAGAATGGATAAAAGATTAAATATCCAAAAAGTGTATGCATGAGATAGTTTGTAAATGACATTCTGCCAACATATGCAAAGAGATGAAGCACTTTTTGTATGGATAGATTTTGATATAAAATACTTAAAAAATTGATGTAAGAGAGTGCAAGTAAAATTTGTCCAGTAACAGCTAGTGCTTTATAGGCAATATTACTCAGGTCATGAGAAAAGCTTGCCATGCTTCCACCCACTTCATAAGCAAAAAAGGTAAAAATTGATCCTGTGAGGAAAAAAAGTATAAAAAGCTTAAATGATTTTGCATAAGTTGTAAAATAGTTTATAGTCATAAGGTAATAGCCAAATAAAAAGAGTGCTAACACTTTTGTTAATCGACCAGAAGGTATAAGGTCTATATATCTGTAATAAAGATTATGCCAGTTTGCCTGAAGTACTTCTATGAAATTTCCATTTTGAAAAATAGCAACAAGTTCATGTGGTGAAATATCAGGATACGTTTTATAAGCACTGTGTTCATAGTTCATCACTTGGGGAAAATACAAAGCAAAAATAATGTCATACAAAAGCCATGAGTAGTATAAGAAGATGCTTAAAAGTAAAAGTTTTTGTGTTTGAAGGTTGCGAAAAAGGATAAAAATGAAGCCGATTGCTCCATAGATGAACAAAATATCACCCGACCAGAAAAAAGCGTGGATAGCTCCAAAAAGCATCAAATATGCCAGACGTTTTCTATAAGTGGCAATAAAGGGTGCTTGATTATCACGGTGGCGTTGAAATTGAAGATAAAAGCCGATTCCAAAAAGGATAGAAAAAAGAGCATAAAATTTGGTATCTATAAAAAACATAAAAAGATAGTGAAGTATCTCATTGTAGTTATAGTATGGCAGCGTTGCCATATGTTCAAAAGGGATAAATTTATATCCACTCCAAGACTGAATATTTGCGAGTAAAATACCAAAAATAGCAAATCCTCTTATCACATCTAAGATCTCTATACGGTTTTTTTGTGAAACAGGTGCGATAGTTTGTGTCATATTGTCTCTTTTTATTAAAATTATTTATGTAATTATACATTATAAGAGTGAGTTTATTGGGGTAGCAATAATAAAAACTTTACGCTAGAGAAACACTAAGAGTTTGACACCCACAAAGATGATACCTAAAAAAAGTAAGGATGTGATAAGTACAAGTGCAGTCACTGTTTTTGGATCACAATCATATAAAGAGGCTAGATTGACATTGGCAACGGCAAGTGGCATCAGTAACTCTATGAAAATAATCCCTTTTATCATAGAATCAAGCTCAAGGTTGTATAAAACTACAAAGGCTAAAGATGGTAAAAGGAGAAACTTAAATGCCACAACCCATGAGATAAGTGTTGTATTTATCTCTTTGATTTTTGTACCATAAAGATAGATACCAAATAAAAAAAGCTGCATCGTCATCGAAGCATACGCTCCCATCATTAACATTTTCATAATAGCCTCATCTGGTTTGTATCCATTGACACTCAAAACAATAGCAAGAATCGCCGCCCAGAGAATAGGGAGTTTGAAAATATTTTTGATAGATGTTTTTGCATCAAAACTCCCCCGTGAATAAAAATAAACCCCTATGGTATAGACGACAAAAACATTGACAAGGTTGACAACTGTAGTGTAGGGGATGGAAGCTTCACCAAAGATAGCGATGTTTAAAGGGATTCCCAAGTTTCCTGTATTGCCAATGATAGCTGCAACCATGGCAATAGAGTACTCTTTTTTCTTTTCAAAAAGTTTTTTGGCAAACAAAGCAGAGACTATGAGTGCACACGCAACGATAAAAAGATAGATACTTGGTGCATACAGGAGTGTCATGTCAACAGGGTGGATAAGAAGCCCCCAAAAAGTAAGAAATACTTGCAAAAAATAGACATTTAAAAGTGTGATGGTTTTATCATCTATCTGCTCTTTAAAGACTTTTTTGGCTATATAGCCCATCACGATAAAGATATAGATGCTAAGGATTGAAAATATTATTGAACTCATAGTGAAATTTTACTATAATCTCACCATGCAAACAATAGAAGAAATCCAAAATAGTATAAAAGAGAATCTAGCGGTGATGGTGTATTTTTCAGCACCTACATGTAATGTATGCCATGCACTTAAACCAAAACTCCTTGAAGCGATAGAGACGAACTTTGAAAAGTTTGAGATTATCAGTGTTGATGTTTCCGTTTCTCAAGATATAGCAGCACACTTTAGTGTGTTTGCCATCCCAACGGTACTTATCTTTTTAGATGGACGGGAGTTTGTAAGAAAGTCACGTCATATGTCGGTTGATGAGGTGATTCGTGAAATTAAGCGCCCATATGAGATTATGACCTCATAAAGGCAATAAGTGCAGCGGTGACTGCAACATTTAAAGACTCCACATCTCGATTCATCGGGATGATAAGCTCTTTATTGCAAAGAGATGCAACCTCTTTGCTAATCCCCTCACTCTCATTTCCAAGAACAAAAATGTCACGTGCAGATGTTTTGGCATCATAGATACTCTCTGTTGCATCAAGGCTGAGTGCATACACTTGCGTGTTTGGCAGTTGAGGAAGTATCTCCTCTAAAGTATCACAAAAATAGAGTGGAATTTTAAAGAGTGTTCCTGCACTTGCTTTGATAACTAGCGGAGAGATTTTTGCACTGTTTTTTTTGGGCAGGATAATCCCATCAACATTTCCAGCAGCACAACTTCGTATAATCATCCCAAGATTTTGGGGATTGTGTATCCCATCAAGTGCTATAAGTTTAAAAGTTTGAAGCTTTTGTATCTCTCTTGCGTGTTGATAGCTCTTGGAATAAATATCTATGGCAACTCCTTGGTCTTGTTTGGCATTTTTACTGATGCGACTGAGGGCATTTTTTTCGTGATGTACTATCTCGATGTTGCGTGTTTGTGCTAGTGTCATTATCTTTTTGATACTGCCATCAGGTTTGTTGGACTTTGCCAAATGGAGTTTATGTACCTCTACGGTTGTATCTTGTAATACTTCTAAAACCACATTACGCCCATAAAGGGTAATCATCTTCTCAAAGAAAGCTTTTTTTTCTTTATACTGTTGTGAATCTTGCATAGTTACTCCACTATATTAAAAACGATTTCCGTTTTATTTTTTGTTTTTTTTATCTCATGCACATTGAGATTTGGCAGCTCAAGTGACCTAAACTCTTCGAGGGAATTTATACCCGCTTTTGCAATCTCACGCAGTACGATTCCTCTGTAGGCTTTTGCCCAGTGTGAGACTGTTTTGCCGTTTTTTAAAAACTTGAGTGTTGTAAAGGGCTTGTTTGGTTTGTAAAACTTATCATAATATCCAGCACGCAGGTCTAAAATATCTTTATCTCCAAGGTACAAATCAAGTTGATAGGAGAATCGCTCTTTATAAAACTTTTCAGGGGCAATATCTCCTATGGCATTACCCTGTTTTACCTTATAGTTGGCAATGGTGTCTCCCCCTTTGATAGGTCCATAAAGATTAGAAAAGATAAGAGTATGTGTTTTGAGATACTCTTGCGTGTTGTTATCTAGCTCTTGGTATTTAAGATAATCATACGCAACTCCATCATAACGCTCTATGGCAGACATAAGAGGTGTATTGAAAATATCGCATATATAAGGAAGGCAGTCTTGAAACTTTTTCATCCCAAAAAGTGTTTTGATAGCTGTTTCATCACCACTGTTGACAATAGTGTTGTATGCATTTAATATCTCTTTTCGTGCATCAAGTGCTCCAAAAAGCTCTTGTTCTTTTTCACTGCCACCTTGATTTTTCCCTTCTGATGGGGAGAAAAGGATTGTAAGCATTGGGCTTCCTTTTTCTATATAAAAATAATATGCAATTATAGCAACAATTTTATTTTTCCTAAGAAAGTAACTTTAATATAAATTAATGACTATATATGTATAATTGTTATAAGATGGACTAGAAGGGGAATAAGATGAAAAAAATCGTCATGTTATGGAGCTCTTTGATAGTAGCTGCTTCATTATCTGCAAACAGCGATATAGAAGTAAAGTATCAAGAAGCGATGAAAACCTATAAGAATAAAAATTTTAAAGAGAGTTACCGTTTATTTTCACAGTTATATTTAAGTAAGCTCTCAGATGCGAAGCTTAACTTTTATTTGGGTAGAAGTGCATTTGAAACGGGGCACTATGAAGTTGCACTTGCCGCATTTGAGAGGGTTGAAATGCTAGATCCTGGTAACTTACGTAACCGTTTGGAGATGGGGAGAACTTATTTTATGTTAGGGATGAATGAAGAAGCTCAAAAAACATTTGAAGAAGTTTTACAAAATCCCAATATTCCCAAAAATGTACGTACAAATATCGAACTCTATCTTTCAAAGGTAAAAGGTGCACAAAAGAAATCATTTACCTATGCAAATGTTGATTTTGATTTTTTATATGATTCTAATGTCAATTATGGTTCTTTAGACAGTGAGTATAATATTAATACAGGGACACTTCCTGCTGAACCAGAACGTTCAGATATTGCTTGGCAACTCTATGGAGATATTGTAAATGTATATGATATTGGTGAAAAAAATGGTTTTGCTATAAAAAATCGACTTACAGGGCTTATAAAAGACTACAAAGATGAGAATGATTATGATGTTACATATATTGGTTATATTCCAAGTTTGCTTTATACACAAACAAAGAGCTTAAGTGAGTTGGCAGTTGGAATCGATTCTTTGAGTATCGCATCACATGAATATTTAAGAACATTTTCTGTAATACCTCGATTTGAGTATAAACACTCCACAACACTCAGAAGTATCGCGTATTTTAAGTACCAAAACAAAGATTTTCAAAGAGTGCAAGAGAAAGATCTCGATGCTAACCATTATGAGCTTGCATATGGTGTGCAAAAAGTGCTTTCTCCTCGCTCATATGTTCAGGGTAATCTTATAGCATTACAGGAGAAGAAAAAAGGTGGAACACGTATTGATGTAGATTATAGTGAATACAGAGCTATTGTCAATTATGCAAAACAGTTTACCCCAATTATAGGAACAGAACTTTTTGGTGAGTATCGACGACGTAACTATGATGATTTTAGTACACTTTTCGGTTCAACACGCAGTGATAATGCTGGTACGGTTGCAGCTACACTCAATGCAAAGGTTTGGAACTCTTTTAGAGTTCATCTTAAAGGGATGTACAATAGAGTAGATTCTAACCAAGACAGATATTCGTATCAGAAATATACCATCGCTTTTGGTATTAATAAAACATTTTAAAGGGGTATGTAATGAAAGCAATAATAAAAATACTCGTAGTACTATTGACAATAGCAACATCTTTATTGGCAAATGCTGTTGCAACTATTACTGCTCTAAAGGGTGATGTGAAGATTCAAAGTCCAAATGCGATAATGGAAGCAACATTGGGTGCAAAACTGGAAGAAGCAGATAATGTTATCACTGCTGAAAAAAGTAAAGCACAGATTATTTTTAATGATGAGACTATTGTAACGATAGGAAAGAACTCTCATTTTTCTATTCAAAAGTATGTTGATAATGTGAAAAATCCTGAAGTGGAGTTTAATCTTATTCAAGGAGCGATGAGAACGATTACAGGTAAAATAGGTAAAATTGCTCCAAGTAAGTTTAAAGTACATACCAAAACGGCAACAATAGGGATTCGTGGTACCAATTTTACAATCTTGGCAGCTAAAGATGGTATACGTGAGGTGTATTGTACCTATGGAGCAATCAGCGTAAGTTATAAAAATACAACGAGAATTGTCAAACAGGGCTTTTATGTTCAAGTAACACCAGAGGGTAAAGTGCAAGTCAAAAAGTTCTCAGCAAAAGATTTAAAGGCACTTGAAGAGAAAAATTTTGGGGCAAAAAAATCACTTATACAAAAAGAAGAAAAATCAGAAGAACTTATAGCTTCAGATGATTTAATCGATACCAATGATGGCAGTGATGATCAGTTAGTTGTTTCTGATGTTTCAGATGATGTTAAAGATGCTGTTTTTACAAGTGATAGTACAGCATATGATGAATTAAAAGGTTGGAGTATTGATAAAGATAGTGCAACATTAATGACAGCAACAACAAATTTGGTGCTTACTGAAGATGGAAGTAGTTTTGATACTGCAAAATCTTATGTTGAAGTTTTTGATCAATATAATTTGGAAGATGCTAAAGATAATTGGTATTTTTACTTACAGGAATCGCCAGAGAGTTTTGAATCTAAACAAAATTTTACTACAGCATTTGGATCAGTAACAGTAGATCCCCAAGAAGGAAGCACTTCCAAAAATCCTACAATACTTAATAATGGAGATTATAACAAATTTACAACTTTTACAGAAAGTGCTGGTGATTATATGTCATGGGGGGAATGGAGTATAGAAGTTCAATATGAATATGATGATCCTTATGGTGGTTCGGTAAGTGAAACATCCTCAGATGCACTAGTAACTAGTAAACTCTTTGAAGGACTATGGATAGCAGGTGAACCAACTGATCCAGCTGTTATAGCGGGTTTAGATACAAAACAAGAGTACTATGGTACATATAAAGCGATGGATTTGGCAAATGGTAATGCACTTGATACAGGTAGCGCTAGTTTGTTTGTTGATTTTGGAAATGATTTTGCAAACCTGATAATAGATAAAAGTGAAAATGGTATTGTTCCCACTAGTTATTCTTACGAGATGGGTATAACAGAAGCTAATGACGGAATTCATGGTGAGAATAGTACAGGAAAAGCCAATGGTTCCTTTTATGGTCCAAATGCAGAATCAATAGGGGGCAATTTTAATATTAATGATAGTTCAAATGATGTTAATGTTAAAGGTGTTTATCAAACAACACAACAAGTATCACCATATTAGTTTAGCATGATGAGGGAAAAGTGGAAGGTCTTAACAATAGCATTCTTCGCTATCGTTATGATTGTAGGTGGTGCTTATCTGTTTTTACCTGAGTATTTTCAATCTTTAGATTCTAGGGTACGTGATTTTTACTTTAAAATCCGAGGAAATGAAAAGGTAAGTGATTCTGTTATTATTGTAGATATTGATGAAAAGAGTATGAAGGCACTTGGACAATGGCCATGGGAGAGGGATAAATTTGCTCAGATTTTAGTGAATCTTACGAATGCTGGAAGTGGTATTATTGGTCTTGATATTGTTTTTAGTGAACCTGATAAAACTTCTCCAAGTTACTTGAATAAAAAACTCAATCTTCATCTTAAGAATGTTCCTGATTATGATCTTATTTTGGCACAAACAATACAGCAAACACCCACTATCCTTGGTTATGTTTTTGATTTTGAAAATACCAATGACATTGAAGCTCCTCAAATTCCTGCTGTTTTTATTCAAAAACATAAAAAGTATGGGGAATTTCTTCCTCAGGCCAAAGGGGTACTGCCAAATTTTGAGCCTATACAAAAAGCTGCATACTCAAGTGGTTTTATGAATAATATTCCAGATAACAGTGGTATTATTCGCAGTGTCCCACTTTTGATATCATATGATATGCAGATATATCCCTCTTTGGCTTTTGAGATGTATCGTATTGCTTCGGGTGTGAATCAAGTGGTTTTAGATTATGATACAGCAGGGATTAGCAGTATAAAAATGGGAAAAGAGGACATTCTTTGTGATAGATTTGGGCGGTTGTATGTAAATTTTAGAGGTGGATTTAAAACATTCCATTATATTTCTGCTATTGATGTCTATAAAAATAATTTTGATAAAAATATCTTTGATGGTAAGTTTGTTTTAATTGGAACTTCTGCATATGGTTTAATGGATTTACGTTCTACCCCAATGGACAATATTGTAGCTGGAGTTGAAATTCATGCCAATGTTCTTGAAAATCTATTGTTTCATGATATGTTATATAAGCCCTCATGGATAGAACTTGTCGATTTGATGCTTATTATTGTCAGTACCGCAGTTGTTATATTTATTTTGTCCCGATTTTCACTTGTGTATATACTTATTTCATATTTTGGACTTGTAACTTTTATCACATATCTAAACTATTATATGCTTTTTCATGAACATATCATTGTCAATGTGATTTTCCCTTTACTGAGTGTAGTGTTTTCACTTATTAGTGTTTTGGGTATCAACTATATGTTTGAATCCCGTCAAAAAGAGTTGATTAAAAGAAGTTTTTCCAAAAAAGTTTCCAAGCAGGTTATGGAGGATCTGTTGAAAAATCCAGATAGAGCCGACTTGAGTTCACGGGAGGTGGAAGCAACTATCTATTTTTCTGATATTCGTTCTTTTACCACTATATCAGAAACTTTAAATTCTCCAAAACGTATTGTTGATTTTTTAAACTATTATATGGATGAGATGGTAAAAGTGATTGAAAAAAACAGTGGAACGATTGATAAGTTTATAGGTGATGCTGTGATGGCATACTGGAATGCACCGCTTAAGATTGAAAACCATGCAGATAAGGCGCTTCAGAGTGCTCTTGTTCAGATTGGGATGAGGGATGTATTAAACATTGAGATACATCAAAAGTATAATTTTGATGTTGATTATGGTATAGGGATAAATACTGGAAACGTTGTTGTTGGTGAAGTTGGCTCTAGTGGTCGAAGTGACTATACCATTATAGGTGATGCTGTAAATCTGGCATCACGTCTTGAAGGATTGTGTAAAGCATACAAAGTACGCCTTATAATCTCTGAATTTACCAAAGAAAAACTTACAAAAGAGTATATAATTCAACTTTTGGATATTGTTAAAGTAAAAGGAAAACATAAGCCTGTTAGAATATATGAGGTATTAGCAGAAGGCAAACTTGAAGATAATCAAGAAAAATATGAAGAACTTGCATTGTATAAAAAAGCACATGATGCCTATATGGAAGCAAAATTTGAAGAAGCGTTGCAACTTTTTAATAGGCTCTATAAAAGATATGATAAATATTTATATCAGTTATATGCACAGCGTTCAAGTCATCTTCTTGAGCAAAATATAAAAGACTTTGATGGGGTCTTTGAATTTAAAACAAAATAGACAGATGGAGATTAGTATGAAAGATAATACTCAAGATAGAAGTTTAGGTGCCAATGAGATACTTGAACTTGTCTTTACATATATGGCAGAAGTATCTGCCCTTAGAGATTATGACTCCATCATAATGACACTTGCAAATATGGGACGAGCACTTACAGGTGGTGATAGATGTAGCGTATGGGTTGTGAGTGAAGATAGAAAAACAATCTGGACAAAAGTAGCACATGGTATAGAGGGGATTAAAATTCCTATTGATTCTGGAATTGTAGGTGATGCTATTGTAAGTGGTAAGCGTATTATCATAGATGATGTCTATAAAGATCCCCGTTTTAATGCTGAAATTGACAAACAAACAGGGTATAGAACGAAGAGTATGATGGTTATACCTATGTATGATTATAGTGATACTATAATCGGTGCATTTCAAGTTATTAACCACAGAGGCAAAGAAACAAATTTCGATAAACGTGATTTGGAACGCTTGACATTAGCAAGCACATATGCTGCAGAAACTATTATCTCTGCAAAACTTGAAGAGGAGATTGAAGATACGCAAAAAGAGGTTGTCTTTACAATGGGAACTATTGCTGAGAGTCGTTCCAAAGAAACAGGTAACCATGTAAAGCGTGTAGCAGAGTACTCCAAGATACTAGCGTTAGCCTATGGTATGGATGAAAAAGAAGCAGATCTTTTAAAACAGGCAAGCCCTATGCATGATATAGGAAAAATTGCTATCCCTGATGCTATTTTAAAAAAGCCTGGTCGATTTGATGAAAATGAACGTGAAATAATGAACTCCCATGCTGAACTGGGTTATCATATGATAAAAAATTCTCAAAGGGCATTGTTAAAAGCAGCTGCGATAGTAGCCTATGAACATCATGAAAAGTGGGATGGAACAGGATATCCTAGAGGTCTTAAGGGTAAAGATATCCATATATATGGTCGTATCACAGCTGTTGCAGATGTCTATGATGCCCTTGCTAGTGATAGAGTTTACAAAAAAGCGTGGGATGATGAGAGAATATACAAATTACTCAAAGAGGAAAAAGGAAAACATTTTGATCCTCAACTTATAGACCTTTTTTTTGAAAACCTTGAGAAGATACTTGAAGTAAGAAGTAAGTTTAATGATGTTTTTGATCATCAAGAAGTTACACTCGAGATGCGCAATAAAATTCAAATACTTGGAGCATATGGTACTCGCTCTAAAGGGCATGGTACCACTTCTATCTATCTCAATGAAAAAAATATCATAGATGCTGGTAATATTTTAGAAGCAATGGAAGTGGATTCTATAGATATAGAACATATATGGCTTACACACTCTCATCTGGATCATATAGTAGATATAGCATATATTTTAGATAACTATTTTGGAATGAGAAACAAAACGCTACATATACATGGACTGCCTCAAACACTTAGAGCAGTTCAAGAGAACTTTTTTAATGATACTATATGGCCAGATTTTTCAAAGATTAATTTAACAAATTCAGAGAAAAAAGTTGTTAAATACCATGAAATAGATATAGGAGAGAAGTATAGAATTTCTGAAGATGAATATTTAGAAGCCTTTGCAACAGATCATACGGTGCCAAGTTGCGGATATATTTATACAAAGATGGATAAAGCTATTATGATAACAGCTGACACATATTCTTTAAAGAATATCATTCAACGATTAAATAATGATAAAAGTATAGAAATTTTTATTGTTGAATGTTCTTTTCCATCTAATATGGAAGAACTTGCTAAAAAGAGTAAACATCTTACACCAAAAATTTTGTTTGATGAACTAAAATCATTACACAGAGAAGATATACGACTCTATGTTAATCATATTAAACCGTCATATTTAGAAAAAATTACAGAAGAAATATCGCAATATGGGGCAAATTGGCAGCCAAAAATATTAAATGACAAAGAATTTGTATATTTTTCATAAAAACCCTTGACATTGAATTTGTTTTTGTCTATAATTCTGGCTCAAATTCAATGAGAGCCGACATAGCTCAGTTGGCTAGAGCAGCTGATTTGTAATCAGCAGGCCCGGGGTTCAAATCCTCGTGTCGGCACCATCAAGTTGAATTTTGAATATTAGAAACAGTGTTAGACCAGAGATAATGGTGGGATAGTCAAGTGGCCAACGACGGCAGACTGTAAATCTGCTCCCTATGGGTTCAGAGGTTCGACTCCTCTTCCCACCACCACTTTTGATTTAATGCGGGTGTAACTCAGTGGCTAGAGTTCCTGCCTTCCAAGCAGGCTGTCGAGGGTTCGAATCCCTTCACCCGCTCCATATAAAAGTAATCTGGAAGCTGAAGTACAATGTTAATCTACTTCATACAAAAATCTATGTAATTTAACTATTTAAGTTTATAGACATCTAATCACAAAACTAATATTGATATAAAAATTATTCATTTATTTCTTAATCGAAGACTCGTGTGCTTGTGTGGCTCAGGGGTAGAGCACTTCCTTGGTAAGGAAGAGGTCGTGGGTTCAATTCCCATCATAAGCTCCATAAATAAGAAATTTAATCGATTTAAGAAATAATTGAATGATTTTTGGATATAATTCCATTTCAATTCACAAATAAAGGTCGGAGGACACTATGGCAAAAGAAAAGTTTGAACGTAACAAACCCCATGTTAACATCGGTACTATTGGTCACGTTGACCACGGTAAAACAACATTAACAGCAGCTATTACAGCAGTACTTGCAGTTAAAAACGAAGCTCAATTTATGGATTATGACCAAATTGACAATGCTCCAGAAGAAAGAGAGCGTGGTATTACTATCGCTACTTCACACGTTGAGTATGAAACTGACAAGCGTCACTATGCGCACGTTGACTGTCCAGGTCACGCGGATTATGTTAAAAACATGATTACTGGTGCTGCTCAGATGGATGGTGCTATTCTTGTTGTTTCTGCAGCAGATGGTCCGATGCCACAAACTCGTGAGCATATCCTTCTTTCAAAACAAGTTGGTGTACCATACATCGTTGTTTTCATGAATAAAGAAGATATGGTTGATGATGAAGAACTTCTTGAACTAGTAGAGATGGAGATCCGTGAACTTCTTGATCAATACGAATTCCCAGGTGATGATACACCAATTACTGCAGGTTCTGCATTAAAAGCTCTTGAAGAAGCTAAGTCTGGTACTTTAGGTGAGTGGTCTGAGAAGATTGTTGCACTTATGGATACTGTAGATGAGTATATTCCTGAACCAGAACGTGAAACTGATAAAGATTTCTTAATGCCAGTTGAAGATGTGTTCTCAATTTCTGGTCGTGGTACAGTTGTGACTGGTCGTATCGAGCGTGGTGTTGTTAAAGTTGGTGACGAAGTTGAAATCGTTGGTATCCGTGACACTCAAAAAACTACTGTTACTGGTGTTGAAATGTTCCGTAAAGAGATGGATCAAGGTGAAGCTGGTGATAACTGTGGTATCCTTATCCGTGGTATCGCTAAAGACGAAGTTGAACGTGGTCAAGTTCTTTGTAAGCCAGGTTCAATCACTCCACACACTAAATTTACTGCAGAAATCTATGTTCTAAGTAAAGATGAGGGTGGTCGTCATACTCCATTCTTCAATGGTTACCGTCCACAGTTCTACGTACGTACAACTGACG
>Ga0256837_1000763_pt1 | contig 25326 bp, 34 predicted proteins | sample 4562384metaG_FD_185976 | JGI IMG/M metagenome (GOLD analysis project Ga0256837, IMG submission 185976) | Hydrothermal vent microbial communities from Guaymas Basin, Mexico - 4561-384 | ecosystem: Environmental > Aquatic > Marine > Hydrothermal vents | place: Mexico: Guaymas Basin | collected... | reverse complement strand
AACTGTTGGAGGTAGTACGATTGAGATAATTAAAGAGTATATATCTAATCAGGCAAAGCCTGAATAATCCTTGACCTCTCCCAAATTACAGATTATGGAAGAGGATTGCGGATTATGATTTGTTCAATCCACATATACACATTTGCGATAAAGCTTAGGTTTATCTCTTTTTTTATAATGAAATCCTTCAACTGATTTAAAAGCGCTAGATACTATTTTTTTTGAGAAGTATTAGAATCGATAAGATGGGAGAATTGAGGGTTTCTTGTTTTAGTTACATATTTATGAACTTCATATTCAGATAACCTATAAAGTTAAATTTTTTTAAAAATCAGTAGGTAAATCTTTCTTAGTTTCTATGAAATAGAGAAATAGGAGTCTCTATAGACTCCTCTTAGAACCTAATCTTTGATCTTTTGATCAGGTTTTATATTTCAGTATATTATTTAATAAAGAGAACTGATCCATCTTTCTTAAGAACAACAATAGATTTGTCTTCAGCCTGTTTATTTTTCTTAATGATTCCACTTGCTTGAGATGCAACCATAGCATTCATCATCACTCTTTGAGTATCTTTAGATGCTGCAAATTCCTTCACACTTTCCATTTCTGCTTTTGTAAGAGGTGTTTTTTTAAGCAAAGAGTCAAAACGCTTTCTTTTACCATCCGCAGTTTTCTCCTGAGCGATAACAAGAGTATACAGAGCACCTTTATCACTAGCAGCAGATGGAATAAAAACAATCTTTGTGGATTTCAATAGATTTTTAAAAGAATCTGATTTAAAAAATTTAGAAAGTTCTGGAGATGAAGGATCTGCCAAGATATAAACAGGAGTGTTTTTGTTATCATCACCATTTAATGCAAAACCAAAATTAGATTCAAATAACTGAGTAATGATATCATTTTTCATTTCTACTTTTTTTGGCTGACCAACATTTTGAGGAACCCAACTACGAAGATCAATTTTATTACCTTTAACATCAAACAAAGAAGGTGTTCCAGCAACTCCAATTAGAGTACCAAGTAAAACACTTTTTTCAATTTCTTTTAACTTAATAGGACCTTTGTATTTTTCCCATGAAGAGTCTCCGTTTGAAAGTTTAGCAAATGCTTCTGCACGCTGCTCTTTTGGAAGAGAGATGATGTAAGAAGACATTTTCATAGCTTTATCATGGAATGATAATGGATAGAATAGAACATGAATCTTAACATCTTCATGTAGATCCTTCATGCTTTTTTCAAATTGTTGGCAGTAAGGGCATTGAGGGTCTGTAAATAAAATAAATTCATTTTCACCATTACCAATTGTGAATACTTCATTTTTAAGAATTTCATTCATAACTTCTTTAGAAACACCAAAAAGAGGCTTTCCTGTTTTATCAAAGGCATCAACACTTTGGCCCACAATCATATCATGACCATCTTTTAAAACTAAAGCACTTAAAGCTTGAACACCACGTTCACTGCTACGCATCCCAACAGCCTTAACTAACTTTCCACCATTATCTTGAATAGCTTTAATGTTCATTCCATATTTTTTAAAACCAACAACATCATTATATTTTGCAGTATCGTATGAAATATTTGCAAACACCGAACTTGCTGCAATTAATGCAGCTAAACCTAACGTAATTTTCTTTTTCATTTTAATCCTTTGTTTTTGTTTTTTTGAAGTTTAATATTATAGTATATTTTTACTAATATTAAAGAGAATATCTATCTATTCTCTTTAAGATATTTATTGTAATCAACTATTCCTTGTGTTAAATAACCTATTGCATTATAAAACTCAGCCTTACCAACAACTTTAAAGTTTGCATTTTCTTTTGATGGTGAAATAAAATAAGCAACTCCACCAACAAAAAACACTTTTTCAGATTTATTAAAATACTCTCCATATTTATTTTCTAAGAAAGTGGTCAATCCTTTTGTATAAGCAGCTTTTGCTTTACGAATGATTTCTTTAATATTATATCTTTTTCCACGAACATCAAAGTATCCATTTTCAATAATCTCGGTGACTTCTTTAATACTTACATTGTATTTATATTCACTTGCGATTAAAGATCTTACTTTTTCTGCAACCATAATAAAGCCTCTTCCTTCATGAGCACCAAGAGAAGCAACTGAAATTCCTTGAGGTGTTTTAAATGCTTGTGCGACATCAATAGTATTGAATCCACCATCAACAACAATAAAAGACTTATAAGTAACTTTATGATTTAAAGCACTAATTGCCCCACCACCTTGCTCTTTAAAGAATATACTATTATGATGAAAAGTCTCACCATCTATTGTGTAGGAGATATTTTCTTCTAGAAATGATTCTCTATCATCACTATGAGCAGGACTTAATCCAACAACGATATTAAGCTTTCCATCACGAGCAGCCTGTTCTTTACCGGCCATTTTAATAGCATGATGTAATAAAATAGGATGATGTTTTTTCAAACTCGTGTAATCTTTAATATCTTGGATCTGCTCTGTTGGTTGTAACAATGCAGATTCTCCAACCCAATATCGCTTACCTTTATATTCAACAAGCTGATCAAATTTATGATCATTGTTAGCATATGCTAAAACTGAAAGGAATTTAATAAATCTCAATTCCCCATCATCATCATAGAAAGCCACTTTAAAATAACCGAATCCTCCATCTACACCAAGCCAATTTCTTTTATCTTTTAAAAACTTTGGGTTTGCTTTTTCAATAACTGATTTAAATAAATCTTTTTTTTCTTTACTCATTCAAGTTTCCTTTCTTATTCAAATTCATATTTTTCCATCTCTTTGGCTTTCTCACTATCAACTTCGACATCAATAATACCATCAAGATCTTCTATTTTAAAATCATTTTTGCTATCAATAAAATCTGATTTTTGGACTTTTTCACTACTTTTTTCATCTTCATTCTTGCTGACACCAATACTAGGTTTGTCTTCAAAAACAGTAACACTTCCGACAAGGTTTGTCATACGTTCTATCTTTTTTATCATTTTAGAAGCATTTTTTGAACCAAAAACTGTCAAAATTGATGTTTTATATCTACCAGAATATATTGCATCATTAAGAATTTGTGAAATAATAGCACTTTTTTTACCATTAGGTATTAAATCAAGAAAATCATCAGCTAAGCCACTAACTCTAATAGTAACTCTACTATCGATATCTTGAGGTATTTTTTCACTCATATTTCCTCCATTTTTAAACTAATACAATTGTCTTACAAAACAGAGTTTTTTGTGTGACAATTTGTGTTAGTATATAATTATTTTTATAAAAGTAAGCTTAATGTTGTTGTTTTGTCACACAATTGTTATTCTTTTGTATGATTTATTTTTTAATTTTGTATTTTTTTATTTTATGATAAACTTTATTTTTGCTTTTATTTGGTATTAATATGTTTTAATATCAATAGATTTATTTTTGTATATATTGTTAAAATCACTTACTTTATATAAAAAATGCAAATGAATTGTTGTTGATTTTAAAAGAGATCTATATAAATACTTTTAGAAGAAAGGTGTTAAAAGAATTAAAAATAGAAGACAAAATAAAAAATTCAATTAATATACAAAGTAATATTATAATAGAGCTCATTTAACAGCCATATTTTTAAAAAAGAAAAGAAAATACAAAAGTAATAAAATAACTTGACAAATAATAAATAAATATGATATAATATATTTATATAAAAAGAGGAGAATATAATGAATTTTATAAGAAATCTGGCTTTAAATGCCTCAGCAGGAACAGGTAAGACTTTTAGATTATCTATTAGATTTATATCATTAATGATATTAGGAGCAAGAATAGAGAATATATATGCATTAACCTTCACAAATAAAGCAACAGATGAGATGAAAGACAGAATAAAAGATATTTTTGTAAATCCTCAAGATAAAAAAAATGAAATTAATATGATTTCAATAGAAACTGGAAAATCAATAGAATATATTGAAGAGTTTTTAAAAACAAATAAAGAAATTGTTCTAAAAGAATTAAATATTACTACGATAGATTCTTTTGCATCATCAATAGTAAAAACATATGCTTCATATATTGGGGTGAATAGGGATTTTAATCCAAGTGAAATTTCTGAAGACAAAGAAAAAGATCAATTCTTAAAATTTCTAAAAACAAAAGAAAAAACAAAAGAACTTGTTGTGTATGCTAATGAATCAGGAAGAAGTGTAGATGAGATAATGGATGATCTCAGAACAATTCATGAAAAAGAAAAAGAAGTAGAATTGTTTTTTGCGGACATAATTATGAATGGTAATGATGATATAAAAACTACCATGATAGATGTAGAAATGGAGATAATGAGAGAAGCAGCTGTATTGTCAGAAGAAATAAAAAACAGAGGTGGAAGTAAAACAGCGGTTAATTCTTTTGTTGCAAAAAATATAAAAGAGTTGTTAAAAAAATCAGTGTTATCAAAAGAGAGTTTAAACTATACAACTTATAAAAAAATATATTCAGAAGATTTGGATTTTAAATTTTTAAATCTAAAAGAAAGTATTAAGCAATACTTTGAATTAAAAGAAAAAGTTTTTTTTAGAAATGTTATAAAATTATTTATTGAATTTAAAGACTCATTGAAAGAGATATCTAAAAAAGAAGGGATTATATCTTTTAATGAAGTTTCTAATTTGGCATATAATGCAATTGAAAACAATGATTTAGACTTCTTATTGTTTCAAATTGATTCAAAAATAAAACATTTGTTAATAGATGAGTTTCAAGATACATCTTGGGTTCAATACAAAATGCTATCACCAATTATAGAAAATATAGTAAACGAAGAAAATGAATTTAGAAGTTTCTTTATTGTTGGAGATAAAAAACAATCTATTTATAGATTTAGGGGTGGTAATCAAAATCTATTTGATTATATTGTTAAAAAATATAATATGGAAGAAAAATTTTTAGATAAAAACTTTAGAAGTTCTAAAGCAGTTGTTGAATTTCAAAATAACATATTTAAAGAAGAGTATGATGGTTTTACAATTCAAGAAGCAAAAAAAGATGATGATGGGGAGATAAACATAAAACTAGTTGAACAAAAAGATATCGAACAAACCGTTGTTGAGGCTGTATTTAAAAAACTAGAAGATGTAAATGAGAATGATATTGCTATTTTAACATTTACAAATGATGAAGCAGTAAAAATGCAAGAGATAATAAAAGAAAAAAGACCAGAGTTAAAAGTTGTTACAGATAATCACTTAAAAATAACAGAAGCCAATTCAGTTAAAGTTCTTTTATCTATTCTAAAATACACAATAACAAAAGAAGAATTTTATATAAATGAAGCTTACGCAATTATGGGTGTATTGGATTTTGAAATTGACCATGACTTTTTTGAAGCTATTAGAAAGCTTGGGAACAAACCAGACATTGTTGTTAAATTGATAATTAATAAATTTAGACTTTTTAATAATGATTGCAATTTATTAAAAATAGTAGAAATAGCATCATCAGTGATATCAATAGAGTTTTTATTAAAAACATTAGAAGATAATGATATAAATATTATTAACAGCGAAGATGTTGATGGTATAAAAATAATAACAATGCATAAATCAAAAGGGCTTGAATTTAAAAATGTCTTTATTGTAGATAAATTGTATAAAAAACAAAATGTGCCATCTTTATTATTAGAATACAATAAAGACCTTGAAGTAAATAAAGTATGGAAAAGTTTCTCAGGTAGAGAATTGTTTGACTATCACTATAAAAGAGTTTTAAATGATGAAAGAGTAAAACAAGATCTTGATGATAAAAATTTAATGTATGTAGCAATGACAAGAGCTGAAGACTCCTTAACATTGATTACACTAAGAGAGAAATCAAGAATCAGAAGATTGTCTATGTTACAAAATATAGAAAATTAAAAAGAGGTTTACTTGTATATTCTTTTATTGTATAATATTATTCTTAATCTATAAATAGATAATTTAAACACAAAGGAAAAAGAAATGAGTGGTATGGAGAACCCAATCTTTATGGCGATGGCATTAACAATGCTTGTTTTAGGTATTATGGTGATGATGAGAGAAAGAAATGTAAAAACATTATCTGAACTTGGAGACAAAATAGATGAAGAAATAAAAGGTCTAAAAGAAAAGAAAGATACACAGGATTAAATTTCTGTGTATGTAAAAGGAGAAAAAATGTTCAAGAAAAGTATTTTATTTGCAGCTATTGTTACAACATCACTGTATGCAGTATCGTATGGAAAGCCGAAGGCAGATGAACTAAAGGCACCAAAATTATTAAAAGGTATGCCTTTGGCTGAATCTTATTTTGGGCAATTACCAAAAGATCTAACTAAAGATGAATTAGTTGATTTGATAGATATGCTAAAAGATGATGAAGATTTCAAAAAAGGAAATCAATATTTATATAATGGTAAATATAAAATCAAGAAAAAAAATGTGTATGATGCAGAATTTCCATTATCACCAAGAACAATTGAAATGGCGAACTATCCAGAAGCATTAAAATATTTTGAAAAATCAGCAAAATCAGGTAATCCAGTTGCAGCATATGAAGGAGCCTTAATTATTAAAAATTATTTGGGTGAATCCTATAAAAATGCGAAAAAAGACATGAAATTATTTATGGATGTTTTGTATGAAAACAAAACGTGTGAAGGCTATTTGTTAAAAGGTAGGTCTTTACTGTATGGGAGATATGGAGAGAAAGTAGATTTAAAAAAAGCAAAAATGGTGTTTTTAGAAGGATTAAAAAAATGTAAAGACATTAGTTTTTATGGAAATGTTTTTTCAGGAAAGCTTTTAACAATAGATGTTAAAGAAAGAAGAAAAGGGAATAAATGAAAAAGATGATTTTAGCTTTAGTTATATCTATTGGTATTCATGCAGATGATTATGATTGGTCAAAAAAGAATCCAATACAGGGAAAAGATTTTGGCATACATGGGAAGCTGTATGATATAAAAGAAAAATCTATTTTAGATGAGATATTTGCTAAAGCTAAAAAGGTCAATTGGAAAAAACAATTAGATGCATTCAATAAAAGCGCCCATAAATATTTTGTAGCAAAAGGGAATCTTCCTCTTTGCCAAGAAACAAAAATAAAAAAAGTGAAAATTATAAATAAATTAAAATATCCTTTATATAATAGCAAAATGGAAATAATTTATCCAGCTGGTTATGAAATTGATGTGTTAAAAACATTGTATGAAAAAGGTATATATGATCCAAAACCAATGTTGTTTTTTAATGGCAATGAAGTAAGACAGATAGAATATGCTAAGTTAAAGCAGCAAAAAGATGATGCGCATATGTATTTGATAGATGGAAATATAGAAGAACTATCAAGTGAAATAAAAAATATATACAGAGGTGACTTAATTATGGAAACAATGAAAGTTGAATGTACACCATCTGTGTATTATCAAAAAGATGATCATTTTGAAGTTTTAGAAATAGACAATGAAACATTAAAGAAAATGATTCAAAAGGATAAATTATGATTAAAAAAATTATCACATCATCTTTGTTGTTTGCTGCCTTGATGATGCCAACACAGAGTTTAGCTATGCCTGCATGTTTGAATTTTATAAAAACAATAGATTGGAGATATTTTGCAGATGAGATAGATTTTAGATTCAAAGGTTGTAGATGTGAGGTTGGTCAAGTGTGGAAGGCAGGATGGGAAGTTAGTTTATCAGAAGTGATAATGTCTTCAGATTCTGTAAATGATCCTTGGATGTTTCCTTGTTATGATATAAGGCTTGATACAAGAGTAGATAGACCACAAGGAAATTCTCAAGCATCTGGAGATGGTTCTGGAGGACAAAAGAATTATCATATGACAATTTTTCCTGTATTTGGAATGTTAAATATGTTTCAAGAAGTTTTATGTTTTGAAAGACTTGGCGTTATGAATTTAGCCCTAATGTCTGAATTGTTACCGCAAGCAAGAAATGATGTATTAGCAAATATTGTGGATGGTGGTGTAACAGCGGTCTTATCAACAGTTGCTGCAGCATCATCAGTGGTTGATTGTGCATCATCAACAGCTGGGTACCCATTAAATTCAATGTTTTGGACAACAGGATGTTGGACTCCGCCAGGAACAGGGTCATCTTTTGTAAAAGGTTCAAAAGCTATAGAAGAAGCAGCTGCGGAAGTTCAAAAAGGTGAAATTTTCATGCACAAAACAACGGGTTTAACAAAAACATCAAAAGCATCTTTTTTGTATTTACCAGATTCTGTTGGAAGTTCATCAAATTCCATGTGTGAAGAAAGATTATTCTTTGAGAGAATAAAGACACAATATACTCTACAATTAAACACTCCGACTGTAGGGGCGGCATTCACAACTGGAGAATGGCCATTATTATTTACAGCATTTAAAAATAAGATAAATTCTGCTGACAATATAACATTTTGGGTTTGGAGAAAAAGAGATTATTGTGCTGGAGCATATAAATGTAGAAGTACATTTGGAACATTACAGAAATAGGAAAGGGGAATGAAAAAAACATTATTTTTAATATTAACATCAATTTTGTCTGCATCTAATTATGATCAGGCGATATTGATATTAGACGGGAAAAAAGATGTTATAAAAAAAGACATTATTGTCAAAAATTGTCCATATGAAAGATGTGATGATGGACGAAAAGGTTTTGCCAAAAAGACTATTATTAAAACAGACAAAGGAAAAGCATTTCATTTATTGTTGCAAGAGATGAACAATGGGGATAAAAAAGAATTAGCTGCGCTTAAGATACTATCTCTATTATCTAAGAGTTTAAATTATAAATCACAGAATCCAAGTGATTTTTTATTAAAGATCTTAAAAAAAGATTATGATATAGGAAAAGATGGTTATAAAAAAATTATTAAAAAAGCAATAAATATATTAAAAGATAAAAATTATTGTTCTGGATATTATTGGGAAAGAGAGTTTTCAAAAGGGTTTGTTGGTGGCGTGTATAAAAAACCAAAAAATTGTGAAGTGCTAAAAACAGAATTTTATAAAAATATGTTGTAAAATAAACAAATATATTGTATAATATAAAAAAGGAAATGAAAATGAAAAAGAAATTCAATTTAATAACAATGTGTGAAAACAAAGTGGTCGATATTAATTTAGTTATAAAATTAAAAGACAAACTGGTTAAAGAATTTAAACTTAAGGCTGTAGTAGAAAATGGAGAAAAATTTATTTTAAAATATAAAAATAGCGAAATTTTAGTAACGTATAAAAAGAATGGTAAAGAGTTATTTAAAGGAACTGAAGCAGAATATGTTACAAGTGAATATATGAGAAAAGAATGTGTTGGTATTTTATCTTCTGTTTTAAGAACTATAGGAATTGTAAGTTTTGATGCTAAATTGTATTATGGTTTAAAAGAGAATAGATCAACAAACCAAGAGGAAAAAGACATAATGTTAGAAGAAAAAATGTTTAAGATGTTTGATATGCAAGATAAATTAAATAGAATGCAAGCTGGTGAGAATTGGAAAAAAGGGTTCTCTTCTGAAGGAAAAGAAATAAATTGGTCTAAATATCTGTATATGGAAATGTTTGAATTATTAGAATCTATTCCATATAAACATTGGAAAGATATAAAAGCTAAAATAGATATGGATAATATTAAAATTGAAATTATCGATGGGTGGCATTTTTTTATGAGTGCTGCATTGGAATCTATGTATAAAAATGAAGCAAAAATTGATGATGGTATTAATTCTATTTCAAAATTTATTAAAGAATATAATTTTGAAAGGGCTAACAGGATTAATAGTCTTGTGGAATTGACTGAAGATTTGATTTCACACTCTATTTATGCTGCAAAAGAAACAAGGCTTAATGGATTTGCAAGTGTAAAAAGTGTAGGTCTTATGTTAGAGGACATCATTGAAATTGTCAATGATGTATTTGAAAATGGGTTTGATGATGTATATGAACTATATATGGGGAAAAATATCTTAAATCTCTTTAGAAACGATAATGGATATAAAAATGGTTCCTATGTAAAGATGTGGGATTACAATGGTAAAAAGGTGGAAGATAATGTAGTCATGCAAGATCTTATTAAAAAAGTTGGGGTTGAAAATCTTCGAGAAGCTTTAAAAAAAGAATATTCGAAAAAAGAAAATCCAAATAAAAGAACAGTAGATGATGTGAAACAACAAATTCTTGAGAAAGTAAGAAAAGAGACTGGAAAGAAAGTAAATATGTCTCATATCAATAAGAGAATTAAAAGTTTAAACTTGTCTGGTAAAGTTTCTGAAAATTTTGATACAATTGTAGAAAGTTTCAAATAAAGGATTTAAAATGAAAAAAATAACAGCATTAGTAGTGTGTATTGGGCTAACATCATCATTGGTAGCATCATCAGGTATTCAAAGATGTAAAGCATGTCATGGACAAGATTTTGAGAAAAAAGCCATGGGAGTTTCTAAAGTAGTTAAAGATATGAATAAAGATGATATTATAGAAGCTCTTAATGGGTATAAAAACGGTTTTTATGGTGACAAGATGAAAGCAATTATGGAAGGTCAGGTTAAGAGTCTGAGCGATAAAAATATTGAGAATATTGCAGAAGAAATTACAAAAAAAGATTCTTTGGGTCAAAACATTACAGAAGAAATGAAAAAGGTTCAAAATATCAAAGAAAATTTCAAGAGTGATGAAATCAATTCAACAAAAGTGAAGTCTGTGCAAAATACAGTAAAGATGAAATTAAAAAAACTTAATATACCAACAAAGATGTATGCGGATACTGGCATTGAAGGTTATAAAGGATGTGAGAGTTGTTTGGAAAAATAATGATTGCGATGGTGTTTGCAGTAATGCTGCAGGCATCATATTTGGATACATATAAAAAAGGAGATTATAAAAAGTCTATTAATGAAGCATTAAAAGTGTATGAAAAAACAAAAAATCCAGAACCTATGATTTTTGCAGCCAATGTGAGTAAAGAGATTGGGGATATTAATAATTATAAAAAATATTTAGAGTTAGCATCATCAGGGAATTCTATAGACGCGAAATTCAAACTATTACTAGAAGATTTTAAAGAGAATAAAGATCCTGAAAAACTAAAATCTTATTGTAATAATTTTGAGAAATATGCTAAACTCGGGATAAGTGATGCTGCATACATGACGGGCATGTGTTATTATACGGGAAAGGGTTTTAAAAAAAATGAAAAAATGGCTCTTTTTTGGTTTAGAAGATCAGATAATATAAAGGATAATATTCCAGCAGAATATATGTTAGGGTACATACTTTACAAAAATGGTGACAAACAATGGAAGGATTTTTTAACATCATCAGCATTAAAAGGGGATAAGGATTCAATTGTTCTTCTGGCTAATATATTAATACAAGAATCAGATAAGAATAATTTTTCACCGGAAACTGTATATTGGACAAAGAAAGCATTAGTTGAATCTGGTGATAAGAATTTATGGATGATGTGGGACAAATATGAAATGCAAAGGTTTGAGAAATGAAATATATAAAAACAATTCTTTTAATGCTGTTTTCAGTAGTGATAAGTATTGAAATAATAAATAACCTTTATATTACTTCAAATTCATTTATTGGTGATAAAGAATTTATAGAAACTACAACAAAAATGCTTCGAATGGAATTGTGGCCATATCACTTGTACGCCGGGATAGCGATTTCTTTAATATTTATTATTTTTACAATAAAAGATAAAAATAAATATGCGAAGATTTTATATGTAATATCTTCAGTAACTGGGATATATTTATTTTTTTATGAGAATAAATATGTTTTGGTTACACATATAATTTTTACAACTATAGCATTTTTATATACATCATGGTTTTATTTCATAAAGAAATTAGGATGGATAAAATTTTTACTGAGAATGTTTCTTTTTACAGGGATAGCGTTTTTAAGCATATATTACTATTTAGATGCAGATAAAGTGTATGATGTAGCTATTAATGCTTTAATGTATCATAATGAGAGTATAACACAGGGAACTTTAATTGCAATAGAAGATGATTTGAATATAATGAGATGGAAGATAGAACATATATCTATAATTTTATTCATTGTATCTTTCTTTTTAGTTATAATGAGCATAATAGATAATGGAGATGATGAATGAAAATAGTAACGATTTTAATATTACAATCAATAATTTTAATTTTATCTGCAAATGCCAATATTTCAGAAGAAAAAAATATTGTTATAGAAAAAAATATAGATAACTTAAGTGAAACTGGGTATGATAAACAAACAATTAATAAAATGAGGCAAGAAGGGGTTTATTTGGAAGAGGTTGAAAGATATTCAAAAATAATATCTGATAGTTTTGGAATCAAAGAATCTGAAATTAAAAAATATCTACATATTAAGCTTGGACAAAATAAAAAATTTGATTTCAAATCTTATAGTTCTCTTCTTGGGTTGCTTCAAAGAACTTATAAAATAGCACTTGATGATGAAGATTTAGAAAAGGTGAGAGTTATTACAAACTCATAAAAAGAAAATGTATAATAAAATAAAAAAAGTAATTAAAAAAGAGAATGTTGTTAAAGTAGCTTCAAAAGAAGTTGTTGCCGAGAAGCTTTCTTTGATTATATTGGGGATAATCAATAGTAATTATGATAAGGATACTCTTATTGCATTTGCGGCAACAATGGAAATAGAGTTTTATTATGATCTGCATGAATTTTGGTTTCAAGTCGAGATAGAAGGGTATTATTGGGATTTTATAGTAAAAGAGAAGAATGTAATAGTAACTCCATTTCCTAAATTAGATTATAAGTTTGAAATAATAATAGAAGATAAAAAATTTCTTTTAAAAGAGATTGGTCAAGCAGAGAACAAAGAGATGATCAGGGTAATAGAGAAGGAACTAGAGAAAAAAATAAGAAAAAATGATATAATTCAAGAAAAAAGGTAATTCTATGAGTGTAAGAATCACAGATTTATGTATCAATTGTAGTGGGTGTATAAATGAGTGTCCAGTAGGTGCTATTGTTGATGAGGAAGACAATCCTTATGATGATGGGATATATTACGTACATGAAGATCTTTGTGTTGAATGTAATGAATATTCAAGCAAACCAAAATGTGCATTAGCATGTCCAACAAATGGATGTATTATATGGGGTTCAAAAAATGGTGGGCATAAATTATATAAAGAAGGAATTCCAATTTTATGACATGTAAATATATAAAGATGTATTTTGAATTATTTTACATATTTTCTCCATTTATTTTAGTATTAGCGATGATGGGAATAGTGGAAAACAATATGATAATATTATTGGTATCAGTAGTATATATTGTTATTATAAGTTTACTGAAGATACGAATTAAAAACAAATATGGGAATGTAGACAATTTTGTTGATAAATTTTTATGTAAATAAATATTAAAATTTTTATTTACTACTTGTTTACTTTTATTGATTTTTTTGTTAAAATACAAATAATTTAAAATTAGAAGGATTTTTTATGAAAAAAATAGTATTAAGTGTTTTGGCTATAGGTTTAGGAGCAGGCTGCCTTTTTGGGGCGCAAACAAATGGTTGGTATGTTAACGGTGAAAGAATCACTAAGAATTTTCCAATTGAGGATCCAAATCTTGTGAGTATTGACAATGGAGGTAAAAAAACTGCAGTTGAGGCATATTCAGACGGTGTTGGTGTATTTATTGTAAAAGGAAATTTTAAAAACGAATTAAATAAATTAATTTTAAAATATGGAAATGATGCAGCTAAAAATAATTTATCTGTTTATGATTACATTTTAACCGGTCCAGGTGTAGCAAAAGCGTCGTCAGAGGATATTGCTTTAGCTAAAAAAATAAAGAATGATGTTTCTTTGTCTGTAAACGATGGTGATGCATGTGATGATAATAATCCAAATACATTTAATGATATATATGTTGCTGGAATATGCAAAGGAATTGATTTAAATAGTTTAAATACTTTTTTTCCATCACAAAATAATAAATTGCCATACAAAGCCATAATAGAGGATGGTGCAGGTCCTACATTTAATGGAGGAACTTTTGCGGATATGATAAATAACACAGGAAATAAATATTGGAATTATTATGGAACACAGGATAGTGGGAATAGATTTGGTATCATAGATATGGGAAAAATGACATATTTTGATGAAGTAGTTTTTAGGCCAAACTCATCAAGAAATTTTAAAACAGTAGATGTTTATGTGGGGAATTCAATTGATTCCTTGAAGCTAGTTAAAACCGTAGCATGTGTAAAAAATAGTAGTAGTGCTGATATAAAGGCTTCAGGAAAAATAATAAAGTTCCATGGACATGGAAGCTATGCTACAAATCAACCAGCTGTAAAAATAGAATTAAAATACAAACTGTATTAGATCGCTCAATATAACATTGGAGCTTATTTTTTTGTTTGTTAGAGGAATCAAAAAAAAATAAACTATAACTATATTTCGAATTTCTCTAATGTTCTTTTAACAATTTCATTGTAAAAAGTTTCCACTCTCCATCATCTTTTTACAAAGAAATTTAATTACTTTAAAAGAATTATCTATAGAAATATATAATTCAGCCATATGTATATTATAGGTCATTTCACGACAAGTTTGTGTAATTTTCAACTATATCAACTATAGATTCAATAACAATATAATCGAACTACTATCTCAAATCATTGTATTTTTTAATCACAATCAATAGCTTATTCCAATAAAAATATTTTGAGTTAAATAAACTTCAAAAAGTTCATTCATTTGATCATCTAAAATAAGTAAAAAATTATTATTTTCCTTAATGTAAACATTTTTAAAATCTTTATTAACACCATTAGTTTTATCGATAATTTCTACATTACATTTTTTCATTTTATTCTTCCTTTTTTTTGATATATTTTTAATAGTTAAAGCAAGGGGGTTCCAAAATCCCTATGCGATAGTCGGATGGATTAAACTATCAATGAAGTTAGCTACAAAAGTAGCTCTTACAACTTCTCCTGCTAGAGCTGATGTCCCTAACTCTTTAAGAATATTAAAGCCTTATATTCCCATACCTGAAGATGTGGGCTTTATGGCTTGATTTGGTAAAAGTTTTAAGCCGGCTAATTATTTAATATGCAATTCTCGTAAAATCAAATCGTTTGGAAGAAAATTTACACAATAGTATCCCGTTGAAAAAGTTATCTTGTTATTTTCTCGTCCATCAGGATTTTCAAATTTTATTCTTTTATCAAACATCAGTAACTGCATTTGAACATCAGCATTAATAAAGACTTGTTTGGAGTATCTATCGTTCAACCATGCAAGAGTCATTAGCAAAGCAAAAGGTTTTTTAAATTCCAAAGCTCTCTCAAAAAATTTCCGTTTATTTTTATATGGTGGATTAGATATAATAATATCCCAATCATCTTTTGGTTCATAAATAAAAAAATCTTTTCCATCATCAATATGTGAATATATAACCTTATTACCATTTTCTTTAATAAGACGAACAAAATTGCTATCTTTTTTGTCGAAAGGACACCAAACCACAAGTTTTTTGTCTAAAAACTCTAATATTGGCCTAATAGCATATTGTGGAGTATATGCTTCATCTGAGCCAACAAAATTACCGACATCATGTAATATTTTTTTTGATGAAAAATTATTTTTATTATTACTTGCACTCATTTAAAACCTTTTTTTTGAAATATTCAATGATTTCATCAAGAAATTCTTCTTCATTATCTGTTTTAACTCTGTTATAATCATTCCAATTGATGCAAAACCCACAATTATTTTGATTATAAATTATGATACCTAAATCATTTACAGATAATGACAAGAAAAAACTATTTTTAATATCTACAGCAACAGTAGAAACAATTTCTTGCACATCTTTATTTTTATCAAGCATAATTTTAACAGCATTTGCCTGAATGTTGTATTTTTTTAATTTTATTTTTTCTAACATATTTTTCCTTTTTTATTTTTTTACTCTTTTGTAACAAAGATATTTTCTACTATAATTAGTGTTGTTATTTTCACAAGCTATAATAATAAGCTTAATTTCTCTTTCATTATCACAATTTTCTAAAGGCAAATGATAGTGTCAGTCGTGGTGAACCTCACTTATGTAAATATTGCATCCATCTAGCCTTTGTCTTATAAGAAGTTCACATCATCGCCTTTTGAGAAAGAGTCCTTATTGATTCTTGCCTTGCCTTTTCCTATTTAGATAACAATATTATAACAGAAAAACAAAGAAAAGTCAAGTTTTATTAGAGTTCTTACACTCGTCATCATTTGCTGTAATAAACTTTTTTCCACAACAAGGACAAGGGATAGACACCTCACCAACTTGTTCCAAATATGTGCTGTCAATGCCTAAGTGAAAACCACAAGTACATTCATATACACTGAGTTCAGTCTTGTCACTATTTATACACTCAATAAAAACGGGTTTTTTTGTAGTTGAGAGAGAGCCAATCTCTGCATCACTTTCATTAGACTTCCATTCTAAACCATCTTGGAAGTCATAGACCTCAACTTTAGAATATCCCTCATATTCATCAACATTACACACTTCAATAATCACTTTAAATTCCGAGCTATTGTCATCAAGAGCACTTCTTACAAAAGCTCTTGCAGTTTCAATATCTGATGCGACACCTATATTCTCTCTGCTACTATCATCTTGCCACACATTTGTTGTATATATTTGATAAACTTTCATTTACATAGCTCCCAACTGTTGTGCTCTCGTTAGTTCTTTTTTACCAATTAATGCCATATTCATTTTTCAAGCCTTTTCCTATTTAGATAACAATATTATAACAGAAAAACAAAGAAAAGTCAAGAAAAATAAAACAAAATAAAATTCAAATAAAAATACGTTATTTATTATTCTGAATTTCCCGTAATTATACATTACGGCTAAACTATAATAATGACATAGATTAGATACATTTCATTCCTTATCTCGGGAAAAATCAGAGGAACAAAATAAATAGCTTTTGACTTTTATTTTCCATCATCAACAACAAATAACATAATACCTTTGAGGCCAAGGTTAGTCACTATCGAGTAATCCTAAGCAGAACCAACCCAGCGTCTCTCCTTTTATTAGAGAAGTAATAAAAAAAATCAGATGATATTAGTTTATAATATAGCTAGGACTATTTTTAAATAGTTACTATTATTTTAAGGAGATCAGAATGTATGTATTTTTAGATACAGAGACAACAGGTGGCCAGGAGATTAAGAATAAAGAGACATTCATTACCATAGAAGGAATGTCAGTAGAAAATGGTGTTGAACATCGTATTTGTCAATTAGCATTCATTACTGATGATGGAAAAACAATGGAGGCATATGATGAGATGTGTCAACCACCGGTAAAGATGTCAGTATCTGCAGCAGCAGTAACTGGGATTACGCCAGAAGCATTATATGGCAAACCAACCTTTGACAAAACTCAAGCAGCACAAAAACTTATGGAGATCAATAAAAGTGAAAACTTTTTAGTAATTCATAACGCTGCATTTGATTTAGAGATGTTGAGGAGAGAGGGATTTACTTCTGAGATGAAGCTTATTGATACACTAAGAGTTGCAAGACATGTACTGCAAGATGATGAGCGTCATTCTTTGCAATGGCAGAGATATGCAAAAAAACTTTACCTACATGAACCAGCTTTAGTTGAAAAAGTAGGTAAAGAGGTCAAAGCACATGATGCACTTAGTGACGTTATCGTGTTGAAGCTTTTTTATGACTATCTAAAATCATTTTTAAGTGATGATAAGATGGTAGAGTTGACAGCTGCACCGATTATTTACAAAAGATTGACTTTTGGAAAATATGCCGGAGAAGATCTTGTTGATGTTGTGAAAAAAGACTCAGGGTACTTGATGTATATGCTTGGAAATGAGTTGGCTAAAGACGACAAAAGAGATGTTGATATGGTATTAACTATGAGACACCATCTGCTTAATGAAGAAGGCAGTGTAACTGTTAACTTTGGTAAGTATAAAGATCGTCCACTTGGTGATCTATTGGAAGACACTGGTTATATTGACTGGATGAAGACAATGGAGAATAAAAGTCCAAATATCTTAGCTATTTTAAATCTTGCAGAGGAGTAATAAGTAGCCAGATATAGAATGGGATGGTGCCGAGTATGATGTAAAATCAGAAATAAACTTGGCTTAAAGTTAATCGGGAGATTATAAGTAAAAAATAAAAAAAGGAAATAGAATGAAGAGAGCGAAAGATTATAATATCTTATCGAAAATCTACAGAAAGAACATCACACATGTTCAAACAAATGGGAACGAAATCCAAATGTTTATGGATGGGAAAATAAATGATCCAGAAGTTAAAAATATTCATGAGGTAACTTATGATATTAAAATTTGGGTAAGTGAGAAGGGTTATTATCTTGTATCTGGAAAATCAGAGACAGACGAACAAGCTTTTGAAGCGTGGTTTGTTGATGATTTTGAAAGAAAAGTCAAGTATTATCATAAAGATGATCAAAAACTTGATGCCAGAGAAATGGCATTTTGGGATGATACAGAGTATGAAGCTGTTATGAAAGCAGCTAAATGGTTATACAAAAAGGAGAAGTAATGGCAGCATTTATTTCAGTTGGAATTTTAGTTACAATTGTTTTAGTAATAGAGCACAAATCGTCTAAGAAAAATAGACGCTGGGGCGAAAACTATTAACCACCTTTCGAGGTGGCCTCCATATAAAAAAGGAGGAAATAGTTGTTATAACTGATGCTCATACATTTTATGAGAACAATTACATTGGACATATTTATGATGTATATGGCTACAACAAAGAAGAGAAATATTTTTATTGCTAAAAATTTTCCATCATCATCTTGATGTTTTCAGTATTAAATTTATTACAATTTTCATACATCTTCATATCTACAAAGAATTTTCGTTGCAATATTTTATTATTAAATGTTCCAGGAACATAAGACTTTCGTATATTGATATAATCATTAGAAACTGTATTTTCCATCATCATACAAAATTTATTTTTAATTTCTCTTTCTTTTTTAATTTCATCAACAGATTGACTGATAAAACTCGTTGTTTTTGCAACTTCTTGTTTAATGCTTTTTATATAATCAGTTTCTGCAAATAGAGATGCAGTTAATATAGAGAGTAGTAGTAATTTTTTCATATTTTTTTCCTTAAAATGAATACAATTTTACAACAGAAATATATTTTTCAGAAATTGTTTTAATATTTCTTAATTTTATTTCAATGTTTTCAGCAATATTAGATAATATTTCTTGAGCATGACATTCTTTTTTCCATACACCAATATTTGTCATCAAGAATTGCTTGTTGATAATTATAGCACGTTTATTAAATTGATTATGTATAAAAGACAAATTATCTGTAGACAATTTAAAACACATCTATTTTTTATCAAGAAAATAAGTGTTAATTTCTTTTTATTTTATATTATACCATATTAAATATGATAATGTCAAGTTTTTATTTGTATTTTAAAGCAGAAAAAAGTGGATATAAAAAGAAACCTTTTAGGATATGAAGCCACTTTTTCAAGTGGCTTATTTCTCAACTCGGCACATGTCGAGCTGAGAAAAAGAGATCACGGAATGCTTTGTTAACATCCCTTTGTAAATGTCGTATTTCACGACCATTCCGCCTTCTAAGACGGAATTTTCACTATTATATGCGGTGTTGTTAGCACCACACACAATAGTTTTCCCAGCGTTGAAAGCCGCTGTATTAACAACACGCGTTTCAACGCTGGAGTTGATCGCATAAGCGACAACTAAAAATACTAATGACCAAAAAATGATATAAAATCTCATTTTTTTCTCCTTCAATATAAAATACTATATTATAAACCTTGGATTTTTAAATTTTTTTTATTAGATGTGTCAAACAACAAGATAGAATTATTTTCAGAAAAAGCAAAAAAATCTATTTCAAGAAAATCAACAAGTGTGCAAATTTTTTCTAATACATATTTATTCATATTTAGTATTCTTTTATGAAGGATATTTCCATAAACATCATCAATATTTTCAACAAGTTTTTTATTAAAAACATATTCATATATTTTAGAGACAACATGTAATATATAATTTTCATAGAAATATGGCCCACTATACCTATCTAGAGAAATATCTATTGTGGTCATAGGGTATTTTGTCCAGAACGCATCAGTTAACATTTGAAGAAATATATTTTCTAAAGGTTCAGTATATATTTCTTTTCCATTTTTTGTTTGACAAAGTATTGTGGTTGATACACTAATCTCATTATCAGGATTAAAATTTTCAAATAAACTAGATTTCCAGATAGCTTCTTTAGCAATTGTTTGATTTTCCATTTATTTCTCCTTTTATATATTTATGTTATATCATATTAAATGTTTGGATTTTTAAATTTTTTTATAACAAAAGAAAAATTGGTACATAATTATCAAGCATATTTTTTCCTTTCCATATCTCTAATATTACTGAAGACTTCTGTATTCGGGATTTTTTCAGAAAACATATTTTTTCCTTTAAAGATCCAAAATTCAGAATTAGTTAATTGAAGATCATTATTAATGATAGCATCATCAATATGTTTGAGATTATCTATAATGTTAGAATATTCAGGAAGAGGTAGTTTATATTCTGCACGCAAAATCAAAGTAGTCAAAGTTTTAAATAACTCTTGAATGTATTGAAAATTTAAAAGAAATTCTGAATTATTAACATCAAGAAGTTTATTGATTGATGATGCGGAAAGAGCTTGGATGATATCTTCGTTTGTGTTTTTGTTTTCATCATAAATATTTAACTCTATTTTATCTAAATAAAGATCAGAGAGAAGAATTAAAGAACTTTTCATGGCTAAAATAGTTTTATAATAAGAATTTAATTTTAAAGATTTAACTTTAAGGGAAGATATAACTAAATCAACCAAAAGAGTAGAGTTTAAACGAGAGCTTGCAGTAATGCTGATATTATCTTCTGATAGGTCTAAAATATTATTAGCCGTAGAGGATATACAAAGAAACTTTTTGCCTTTTTGTGATTTGAATTTTTCGGCATGGAAGAATATCTTATCTGATGATGAGAATAATGAATGAAAAGCTAATTTAAGTCTATTAAACATGTTTACTACTTACAATTTTTATCAAAGAAACTAAAATAATTTTTTCATAGAAAATCCTTTTTAAGATATTATACAATATTTAAGATAGTTACGTCAAGTATGATTTTTTTGTAAAATTTGTATATAATCATTTGATTTATTTAATTTAATATATTATAATATTAATATTAAAAATTTTTCTAAAAAAAGGATAAAAATGAAAATTAAAAAGAGAACCGGAGAGATAGAAGATTTAGATATTTCGCAGATCCAGGAATATACAGCAAAGGCAGTTGAAGGTCTTGATGGTGTCAGTCAGAGTGAATTAGAAGTAGATTCAGGAATTTCGTTTAATAATAATGGAATTATGACATCAAGAGAGATTCAATGGAGTCTTATTAAAACAGCTGTAGATAAAATTGATTTAGATGCACCGAATTGGACATTTGTAGCTGCAAGACTTCAGTTGTTTGATTATTACCACCAAGTGAATCCAAAAATTGGTGGGTATGGCCATATGAGTGACTATATTAAAAGAGTTCAAGAGGCTGGTATTTTTCTCCCTGGTCTAGCTGAAAAATACGATTTAAATATTTTAGACCTTTTTATTGAGCCTTCTCGTGATTACAACTTCAACTATCTTGGAATCAAAACATTACATGATAGATATCTTATTAAAAACTCAGACGGTGATCTTATTGAATTACCTCAACACATGTTTATGGGAATCAGTATGTTTTTAATGTCTATTGAAGAAGAGATTTCTCCAGATAAAAAAAGTGATTTAATTGCAAGAGTTATGGAGAAGATGAAGGAAAAGGATTTAGACCTAGATATTGCAGCTTTTGTTTCAGATGAAAAACTATTAGCAAGAACATACTGGGCTATTAGAATCTACAATCAAATTTCTGAATTTGAAGTAATGCTAGCAACACCAACACTTTCAAATGCGAGAACAATGAGACATCAACTATCTTCTTGTTATGTAGGTTCTACACCGGATAATATAGAAGGTATTTTTGATACATTTAAAGATATTGCATTACTATCTAAATTTGGAGGCGGTGTAGGTTGGGACTGGAATGATGTTCGTGGAATAGGTTCTATGATTGATAACAATAAAGGAGCTGCAGGCGGCATTATCCCTTTTAATAAGATTTTAAATGACGTAGCTATTGCAGTAGATCAATTAGGTACACGTAAAGGTGCAGTTGCTCCATATATTGAACCATGGCATATTGATGTTAATGACTTTCTTGATCTTAGAAAGAATTCTGGTGAAGAGCGTCGTCGTGCACATGATTTATTCCCTGCATTATGGTTAAATGATCTATTTATGGAAAGAGTTAAAGAAGATGGTGATTGGACATTATTCGATCCATATGATGTACCATGGCTACATGAAATGTATGGTGATGAATTCAAAGAAAATTATATTCTTGCAGAAAAATCAGATGTAAGAAAAGAAGTTGTTTCAGCTAAAAAACTTTGGAAGAAAATTCTAACTTCATATTTTGAAACAGGTATGCCATTCTTATGTTTTAAAGACAATGCTAATAAAGCAAATCCGAATAATCATAATGGAGTGATTAGAAGTTCTAATTTATGTACAGAGATTTTTCAAAACACTGCACCAAGTCAATATTCTGTGAAGATAGAGTATAGAGATGGAACAGTAGAGATGTATGATCCGAACCAACCTATTACAAATGATGATGGGGCTACGAAATTAGCTTCTAAGATTACTTCTATTGACGTAATCGATGGTAAAAAGGTTTTCTTTGTAGAGAAGATTAAAAGAGGTGGAGAGGTTGCTACATGTAATCTTGGAAGTATTAATCTTTCAAAAGTAAATACAAGAGAAAAATTTGAAGAGATTATGCCTACAATAATCAGAGCTCTAGATAATGTTATTACTTTAAATTTCTTTCCTATTAGAGATACAAAGGTAACAGCAGAGAGAAAACGTCCAATTGGCATTGGTGTTATGGGTGAGTCAGAGTTTTTAGCGACGAATGGGATCGAGTGGGGTTCAGACAAGCATATGGATGCGATTGATTATATTATGGAAATATTTTCATATAATGTAATTAAAGAGTCAGCAAATCTTGCAAGAGAGAAGGGTATTTATCCAGAGTTTGATGGGAGTAATTGGTCAAAAGGTATTTTACCGATCGATGTTGCAAACAAAAATGCTTTAGAGTTAACAGATAGAGAGTTAGAATACAATTGGGATGAGTTGAGAGAGTATGTTGCCGGAGGTATTAGAAATGGGTATTTAATGGCAATTGCACCTACATCATCAATTTCTATTTTAACAGGAACAACTCAAGCAATTGAGCCTGTATTCAAAAAGAAATGGTTTGAGGAAAATCTATCTGGTCTTATTCCTGTTGTTGTTCCAAAGTTAAGTGTAGATACATATCAATTTTATGTTAGTGCATATGATTTAGATCAACAAAAGCTCATTAAAGCTGCAGCTATTAGACAAAAATGGATTGATCAAGGGCAGTCATTAAACATTTTCATGAAGGTTGAGAATGCTAGTGGTAAAGTTTTAAATGACATTTATATGCTTGCATGGAAGCTTGGGTTAAAATCAACTTATTATTTAAGATCACAATCACCGGAAGTGAAGAGTGATGTTGAAGACAGGAGTATGGAGTGTGCCGGATGCCAATAAGAACAATATTGCTTTCAGCATTGTTATCAGTTGGTCTTTTGGCCACTGATTATGATTATTCAAAAGTAAAAGAGGCTAGTACAAACAATAAATCATCAATTGATATAAGTAAATTAAAAAAACTTTCTTTAGATTCTGAGAAAAAAGCTGAAAAGATTATTGATGATGCATATGACCAAAATATCAAAAAAGCAACAGAGGCTATTTTTGCAGCTATGGATCAAGTAGAAATGGATCCAAAAATGAAAAAGAAATTAAAAGCAGCAGTAAAGAAAAGGCTTGAAAACAATAAGCAGACATATGTATTTTTATTTACATCAAAGAGTGTTCCAAAAAATGTATTTTATAACTTTGCAAAGGGTATTAAGGTTTTAAATTCTACATTAGGTTTAAATGAGCAAGTAACAGGGAAGATTATATACAATGGACTTGATGAAAAGAAAAATATAAAGAACTTTATGGATGAATTTGCTAATGATAAAGAAATAGATAATTTACAAGCTATTTCAGTAGGGATTAATCCATTAATGTTTCAAGACTTGGATATTAAAAAAGTACCAGCGTTAGTTATTGCAGAATGTCCAGAACATTTTAAAAGCCTGCAGTGTGATTACAGATATATCGTTAGAGGTGTGGTTCCATTTGAAGAATTTTTAAATATTCTCAATGAAGAAGACACAGAATATAAAGACTATTATTTTAAATTTATTGCACCAAAATAGGAGATTTAATGACTGCTAAAAACAAAGACAATGCTGTATGGTATTTTAAAATTGGAGATGATAATCAGCTAGACGAATTGGTTAAAATGATGAATTATTTACCGGTAGATGATTCAGAATTATTCATTTCAGATGATGATGAGAGAGATATTTATAAAAAAACATTTCCTAGAGCACATATTGGAAAAGCAAAAACAACTTCATTGGATGAATTAAAAAAATACAAATATGTATTGTTAAAAAATTCATATGATAAAGAGATTTTTAAAGAGTTATCAAAAAATAAAATACAAGGTTTTTTGATTGTAGAAGATATTCATAGTTTAGATTTTTTATTCAGGGAGTAAAACATGAGAGATTGTGAAATAATAAGACACGATAATTTAGAAAAATTGAGAACATTGTATGAAAAGTTAAATATTCAAAATGTAGAAAGATTTGATGATTTATTTAATTTCAAAGCGATAAATTTATCTGGAGTTAGTTTAAAAAAAGAGGAGTTTGGAGAAGTCGTTTCTGGGAAGAAGTACATGCAGATTGTTGCCGTCGACAAAAAAGAGGGTGAAAAAAGCAAAAGTGTTTCATTAAAATACTATGGTAAAGCAGAAGAAGTTGATCCACGTATAGTTGGAGATGTCGTTGAATTTGTTGTTAGATATAGATTTGAAAAAAGTTTTATAAATTTAGAAGGTCACTATGAATTAATAGAAAATATTAATTAATATTAAAATTTCTATTTACTGTTTATTTACTTTTATTAAATTTTTTGTTAAAATACAAATAATTTA
>Ga0256837_1000762_pt1 | contig 25326 bp, 23 predicted proteins | sample 4562384metaG_FD_185976 | JGI IMG/M metagenome (GOLD analysis project Ga0256837, IMG submission 185976) | Hydrothermal vent microbial communities from Guaymas Basin, Mexico - 4561-384 | ecosystem: Environmental > Aquatic > Marine > Hydrothermal vents | place: Mexico: Guaymas Basin | collected... | reverse complement strand
AATAGTTGTCTACCAAACACAAAAGATGTTTTTGAAATATCGTACTGCATATAAGCTTGACCAATAGTTGTCATACCAAAATCACCATCAGTTTTTATTGCACGACGGCTAAAAGTATCTTTTCCAGATTTTATAAAACCTACATTTTCCTTCTCTTCTGTCATAAAAGATGGATTAAATGATGTATAAACTCCAAAAGTTGCACTTAACCCATTCATTGAAGCAGTTTTATATATTAAACTCCCACCAACACCCATAGCAGTGTGATCTCTTAACTTTATATTATCATTATCATTTTTCCAATCAAACTTAAACATATTACTTCTAAGGCGACCATAAATCATACCTTCAGTTATAACTTCACTTAAATTATCAACTTTTGGTGGTAATTTATTATAATCAACAACCATATTCCCTTTTAAAGTGATTTTATCATTTGTCAAAGTAGCACTTGCTGAACTTACTAAAGCTAAAATAGTAGCAGTTACTAAACTAAATTTTGAAATTTTCATAAATTATCCTTGTTTATTTTTTTATTTTTTTTCCTAAAGTTTATAATATTTCTAATTCTTAATTGCATTTACTTTTTCATCTATGTTTAATTTCTTTTCTAGAATATCTCTAAAATTATATATAGCATCAACATATTTTACTGGCTCTATCCCTCTTGCATACCCATATTTTAATGTTTTATAATATTTTTTATATGCTAAAAGTGGTAAAACTTTTTTCAAATCACTCCACTCATTTTCATCTAAACCTTGCCTTATAGCAAGTGTTTGAGCATCATAAATATGACCCAAACCAACATTATATGCTGCTAATGCAAATTTTAAACGATTCTCACCTAGAACACTTTTTGGAACAAACTTTATCATCTGTTTTAGATGTCTTGTTCCACCAACTATACTTTGCTTTGGATCTAGCCTATCTGTAACACCAAGTAATTTTGCAGTTGGCAAAGTCAACATCATCAACCCTCTAACCCCTGTAACACTCTTTGCCTTAGGATTCCAGTACGATTCTTGATATGAAACTGCTGCTAAAAGCATCCAAGGTATCCCATAATATTCAGCCGATTCTTTAAAAATATTTTCATATTTTGATAGTCTTGTTTTAATTCTTTTATTGAACATAGTGATGTTATAGTAATCAAAATGAAAAAGACGATCATAATAATGATCTTTTAATTTAACCATAGAACCATTTTGCTGGTAGCTATTTAACCATAAATACATATCTGATTCTAACTCGGATGAATCTTTTGTTAATACCCAAGCTAATTGTTCTCTTGAACTTATTGTAAATGCTTTAATTATCTCTGTATAGTATCTTTGACTCAATGTAAATATATTAGAATCGGCAATAGTACAGTCTATTTTATTTGTTGCAACTTGTTCTAGAAGTTCATCTGTTGAGTATTGAGATGTCAATGTGACATTTATATCATATCCATCTTTTTGTAAATTAGAGATTGTTTCACTATAACTTGTCGATTCACCAATTACAATATTTAATCCATATAAATCATCTACATCTCTTGGAAATTTATTTGTTTTTAGCATTTTTCTATTACATATAACTTGCTCTTGAACTTCAAAATATGATGGACCAAAATTAAATTTTTTAACTCTTGCCTTTGTTTTGGCTATAGCTGATGAAGTTATATGTATATTTTGATTTTCACTTAGTTTTATAGCTTCTTTTATAGTTGTTGCTACTGTTATATTTAATTCAACTCCAAGATGCTTAGCATAATCACTAAGTAAATCATATTCAAAGCCCGTTGCACCTTCAGTTCCTATATAATAAACAGCAGGAGCATTTAATAACACAACATTTAATGTTTTATCTTTTTTTATTTTATCTAATACTGATATTTTTTTTATTTTTGTCTTAGGATTATATTTAGAATGGCTAATCCATCCAAATATAAAAAAAGAAAATGAGAAAAAAATAACAATTAATACTTTAATAAAATTTTCCATAGCAGATAGTTTACATTTTTAAACTTATGCAAAAATAAAACTATTTACACCATCTTTATATTCATATGCTAAAACTTTATCATGTGCTTTTAATATAGAATCAACTAAATATAAACCTAATCCAAAACTATTTTTAGCTGGATTGTCTTTTGTAAAAGGCTCTATATAATATTCTAGAGGATATTTTAAACGCTCCCCTACACTTTTAAAATATAGTTCATTCTCTTTTAAAACAATTGTAATGTGAGCATCAGTTGAATATTTTATACCATTATCAATCATATTTTTAATTGCCGTCGCATAAAGTTTAAAATTAGCATTAATTTTAAAACTTGCATTAACATTTATTGTAACACTTTCTCTTTCAATCATTGCCATATCAATAGCACCATCTATTATATCAACTAAACGATACTCTTTATATTCAGCTTTATCTCCTACACTTGTAACCTCTTCTATAAGGGCAAATTCAGTAACTAAACTTTCAAGTCTACCAAATATTGATGTAAATCTATCTCTTTGTTTTTGAGTGGGTAGCATTTGTGTAGCGATAGTACCTTTAGCTATTGGTGTTTTTAACTCGTGCATTATATTTCGTAAAAATAGTGTTCTAGACTCTAAAATTGTATTTATTTTAATTCTGGCAGATTCTAACTCATTAGCAACTAATGCTATCTCATCACTACCCTTTGTTTGAAATGATATATTCAAATCACCATTACCAAATAAAGCAATTTTTCTTCTTAATAAAATCAATGGTTTAAGTCTTTGAAAAATTAAAAAATAAAGAACTATAATAATTGTAATCATTGTCATATATGAAGATACAATTTTCCAATAATTATGTGGTTTTAGACCCTCATCCTCAATAAGAATAAAAGCCTTTGGAGATTGTATATAAAAATAGATACTTTTATGTACTTGTAACATTGTAACTTTTAATTTATCAGATTTTTCTACATTCAAAAAGCTTTGTTTATTTAAAATAGGTACATTATCAATAATCTCAAAGCCATCTCTTTTTAAAACTTTAGCATTAGAGATAACTATCTTTTGAATCTCTTCATCTTTTTCCATACGAAAATCATAAACAGCTAAGTTAGCTTCAAGCATTATCTCTGAAGTATCTTTTTGCCTATGCTCTCTATATATTTGTGTAATAACCGAATACTTTGCAAAAATATGATCAATATACTGTTGTTTATCAAGCTTATAAAATTCCCAAAAAACCATACTTACACTTAATAATGTAACCACTAGTGTGAAAAATATAGTTATTAAAACAGCATGTTGTCTCATCTAGTAACTCATCATTTTAAAAGTTTATATCCTACACCTCTAACAGATTCTATAAGAGTTTTATCACCCAATTTATTTCTAATTCTACCAACCATAACATCAATACTTTTATTTGATGAATCTTCATTAATAGCATTAACATTATGAATCAAATCTTCTCTTGAAACAACTAAACCTTGTTTTGCAATCATATAGGACAGTATCCCAAATTCAGCATTTGTTAAATCAATATTTCGCCCTTTATATGAGATAATCATAGCTGATGTATCACATCTAAAATCACTCTTAGATTCTTGTTTTGCTTCTGTTTTTGCTTCATATCTTCTTAAAACAGAGTGGATTCTAGCTTCTAGTTCTCTAGGGTCATAAGGTTTAGGTAAATAATCATCAGCACCAAGTTCTAATGCTTTTACCTTATCTGTAACATCACTTCTAGCTGAAGATATAATTATAGGAATATCTTGTCTCTCTCTAATCGCCTCGCAAACTTCAAGACCATCCATTCCTGGAAGAGTTAAATCTAAAATAACTAAATTAAATTTCTCTAGTTTCAATATACTCACTGCTTTAAAAGGGTCATCTTCTGTTATAACCTCAAACTCAAACTGCTCAAGATACTCTGTTAGTATCTCTGCTAATTCTAAGTCATCTTCTATCATTAATATTTTATTCATATTTGGATTATAGCCAATAGTAAACAAATAAGTAGTTAATTTAATAAATATTAATATAAATTATTTAAAGCACTTTGAACTTTTAAGACTTGTATATGCTCTCTTACATCGTGAACTCTCAGTATTGAAGCACCATTTTTAACAGCTTCTAAATGTAGAGTAAGTGTTCCAGCTAACCTTTCATCTACATTAGATTTATGAATCTTATCTATCATAGACTTTCTTGAAACACCTACTAAAAGTGGAGATTCTAATGTTAAAAAATTTTCAAGATTCTTTATAAGTCTAAGGTTATCATCTAAACTTTTACCAAACCCTATACCAACATCAAGAACTATATCTTTAACTCCAAAAGAGATTGCTCTATCTTTTCTAGCTTTTAAAAAGTTATAAATCTCATCTACAATATTGCTATATTGAGGATCATTTTGCATAGTTTGAGGAGTACCTTGCATATGCATAATAACTGCCGTAGCATCATAAGAGGCACATAATTTTATAACCTCATCATTCTCTAAACCTGTAATATCATTCACTATGTTAAAACCCGATTCTAAAGCATAAGATATAACTGAAGGTTCATAAGAATCTATACTAAACTTCACTTTATCATATAGATTTTCACTTTTTATAACATCAAGTATAGGTTTAACTCTCTCTAACTCCTCTTTGGGAGTTACTACGGGAGAATTAGGTCGAGATGAAACACCACCAATATCTATAATAGTAGCACCATCTTCTACCATCTCTACGATTCTTTCTACTGCTCCAGAATCTTTAAACCTACTTCCACTATAAAAGCTATCATCATTAGCATTTATTATCCCCATAATATCAACAGAATTTGGCTTTTTTATTTTTATAAACTCTTGAAGTTTTAATGCCAAATCTTTTAGTCCAAAAGGTTGTGCCAACTCTTTTTTACTAAGAATCTCCAAATGTTTTGATGTAGCAATTAGTAAACAATCTACAAATGGATTTAAAGCTAAAATAGTCCCACGAGGAACGGCTAAATCTGCTCCTATACTTAAAGCATCTTGTTTTAATATATTTGCTCCACCAACTGGTAAATCTTTTATAAAAATTAAATGATGTTTCATTTTAGATGATAAGATTTTTATTCCACTACCATCAACACCAAGTTTTTTTAGATAGTTTTTAGCATCTAAATTATTTGATAACTTTTCAATCAACATTTATAAATCCCATTAAAATAAGAGCCAAAACACTCTGAGGTCTTGAGTTTAATTCTAAAAGACGATAAGCTTTATCAAAATTATCTAACTGAATAGAGTTCAAAATAAGCATATCAACAACTGTTGCTCTATAATATAATGCTTCAACTAACTCTTTAGCTTCACTTTTTTTAACTCTTGCATTTACTTTTAAAAATTCAAATATCTCAGAGTAATTTGGTTTTGCTAAGTTAATATCTAATTCAATTTTATTGTGTTGAATATCACCTTTTAAAATTGGAAGTCTAGAACGAACAGTTGGAAGTAGATTTGATTTTGTTGGACTTATTATTATAAATTCTATATTTCGTGGGGGTTCTTCTAATATTTTTAAAAGTGAATTTTGTGAAACAGCATTAAAACTATTTGCACCTAATATGATATATTTTATAGATGATTCACTTATATAAGCCTCTGCTACAACATTTTTAGCATGTTCTATTTTAAAGTCATCTTCGATAAATCCAACCACTCTATTTGGATAAAGTTCTATTTTTAATCTCTCATATTCAGCTTCAATATCTGTTGATATTAAAATACAGCTTTTCTTACTTTTATGTGCTAACATCAACCTCACCAAACATTGTTGCATTTAATGATGAATTAAAAAGTTTATATAATTGAAGTAATTTTATATCTAAATATTCATCATATGATTTTAGTGAAAAAGCATTCTGATATTCTTCATCAAATATCCAGAAAAAGCTATTATCTTTTCTTTTTACAATATCAGCTCTCTTATCATCGCCTCTACCAATATACCAAAAAAAATAATCATCCTTAAAAGATAAAGAGATCATATCATCAAGAATATCTATCATCTCACCACCCTTAATACTATCGTAATGTGGATAGATAGAATCTATACTCATTATAGGTAAAAGTGGTCTATCTAGCTTGTCAGTATTTAGCGTATTTAAAATATAGCTTTCAAACCATTTTCTTTTTTCATCTGTTACTACAATAATAGTTCTACCTTCAAGAATCTGTTCTAATGCATTTGCAGTTGTAGTAGCCCAATCAAATCTATTCTCTTCTAGCCAACTTAAACTACCACCCTCTTGCCTAATAGCATCTAAACTCCACTGTGCAAAATCTGGTGTAAAGTTGTCTGACATATTTTACTTCTCTAACTCGTAAGCATCGTGTAAACTTCTTACAGCTAACTCTGCGAACTCTTCATCAATCACCATAGAAACCTTAATCTCTGATGTTGAGATCATACTGATATTAATATTTTGATTTGCCATTGTTGTAAAAGCCTTTGCTGCAACACCTGAATGAGATTTCATCCCCACACCAACAATTGAAACTTTACAAATTTTTTCATTATATGAATCTGCTTTAATATCACCATTTTGTAAAAAATCATCTACTATTGATTTTGCATCATTAAGATCATTTTTAGGAACAGTAAAATCAATATTTGTAGTTCCATCATGAGCTTTATTTTGAATTATCATATCAATATTTACATCATTTTGTGCAAGTTTATTAAATATATCAGATGCAATTCCAGGTTTATCATTAACTCCCATTAAAGAGATTCTAGCTTGATTTTTATCTAATGCGATTCCACTTACTAATGGTTTTTCCATAATATATTTTTCCTTAGTTATTAATGTTCCCTCTTCATTTGAAAAGCTTGTTCTAGTTACCAGATTTACATTAAGTTTTTTTGCCATCTCTACTGAACGATTCTGAAGAACCTTTGCACCTAATGATGCTAACTCTAACATCTCTTCATAAGATATTTTATCCAGTTTTTTAGCTTTTGGTTCGATTCTAGGATCAGTTGTATATATACCACTAACATCAGTATATATCTCACATAAATCAGCTTTTATTGCACCAGCAACTGCAACGGCACTTAAATCACTTCCTCCACGACCAAGAGTGGTTACATAACCATCTATACTAATGCCTTGAAAACCTGCAATAACTACTATTTTATCCTCAGCTAAAGCATCTTCTATATTTTTAGGATTAATCTCCTCTATACGAGCTTTATTATGTGCAGTATCAGTAACTATCCCCGCTCTCTCACCACTCATAGAAACAGTAGAAAATCCCATCTCATTTAAAGCGATACTAAGTAATGAAGCTGTTACTCTCTCACCTGAACTAAGAAGCATATCCATCTCAGCTCTATTAGGATTTTTAGAATAGTTATCTGCATATGATACTAATTTATTTGTTTCTCCACTCATTGCTGAAACAACAACTACTATCTTATCACCTTTTTTTTTACTCTCACTAACACGATTAGCTACATTTTGGATTCTTTCTAAGTCACCAACACTTGTTCCACCAAATTTTTGAACAATTAACATCTATAAATATCCCTCTTCTTTAAAATATTTAATCACTTTTTCATATACTGCTTGTTTAAAACTTGCACTTAAATTAAGAGCGTCTTCAACATTTACAAATTTATAATCACTAAATTCTGGATGTTGTGTGTTTATATCTATCTTAGCATTTTTTTTAAGTTTCACTAAAAAGTATTTTTGTGTCTGCCCTACATAAGGTTTCATCTTTTCAGCTATTTTAGGTGGAAAATCGTAAGATAACCATTCAGGATACTCAGCAACTATGGTAGCTTCATTAGTCCCTATCTCCTCTTCCATCTCACGAAAAAGAGCCTCTTGAACCTCTTCCCCTTTGTCAATTCCACCTTGAGGAAATTGCCAAATATCACTCAAATCATCTCTTTGTGCTATAAAAATTTCTTTTTTTTCTGGGTAGTTGTTTGAAACAATAATCATCGCTACATTAGGACGATATAAATCTTTTTTACTCATTAAAACACCTATATTATAATTATCACGATTATACTAAAGATAGGATTAAAATAAAGTAACAGGTATCTTTAAGAGAAATTTTAATAGTTCATTATGTAAGTTTATATAAAATAAAACTCCAAAATAAAATTTTGGAGTAGATATAAAAATAATTAGAAGAAAAAAAGTTTAACTATTTTTATGTTCTATAATCTGCATTAATTTTAACATACTCATAACCTAAATCACAGCCATAAGCTTTAAATTTTCCATCAGCGATTCCTAAATCACAATATATTGTAAATTTTTTATGTTGCATAACAAGTGATGCTTTTTTTTCCATCTCTTTATCAAAGTATAAAGTTCCTCTATCATATACACATAAATCATCAAATGTTATTTTTAAACTCTCTTCATTACACTCTACACCACTAGCACCAACCGTTGAAGCTATTCTTCCCCAATTAGGGTCTTCACCATAAAGTGCAGTTTTTACAAGTAAAGAATCAGATAGTGCTTTTGCTACTTTCTCTGCTTCTCTATCATTTTTTGCACCACTAATATTATATGTAACAAGCTTAGTAGCACCCTCTCCATCTCTTGCTATCTCTAATGCTAAAAAGTGCATCACCTTAAAAAGAGCCTCTTTAAAAGCTTCTTTTTTATAAGCTCCACTTTTTCTATTAGATAAAAGCATAACTGTGTCATTTGTAGAGGTATCACCATCTACACTAATTGCATTAAATGTAGTTTTTGTAACCTCATTCAGAATCTCTTGCATCTCATTTTTAGACACATCAGCATCAGTAGTGATAAAACATAACATAGTTGCCATTGCTGGATTAATCATACCAGCACCCTTTGCAATTGCTCCAATGTTAAAACTACTTCCATCATCAAGCTTTACACTAAATGCTATCTCTTTTGAAAAGCTATCTGTTGTCATTATGGCATTTGAAGCATTTTTAGATTCTTTTTTTGTTAAATCAAAAAGTTTCGTTCCAGCTATAATTTTTTCTTTAGGAATCCTAACACCAATCACACCAGTGGAACTCATAACAGGATTTTTTATATCTGTGTTACCATTACTTAATTCAAATAAAACCTCATTTATATCATCAACCCCTGATTGACCTGTCATAGCATTTGCATTTTTAGAGTTTATAAGAACAAAATTAGTTTTAAAATCACCCTTGTTTCTAAAATGTTTTATTGGAGATGCATACATTTTATTTGTTGTAAATACAGAAGCTATTTCACACATAGTATCACTATATATAAATGCCATATCATTTGCACCATTTGCTTTCAATCCTGCACTAATTCCATCAGCATAAAAACCATCACTTACACATACACCATTTTCATTATAAACTATATTATACAAATCTTAACTCCTTAGGTTTTACCCTTTTTTCTATCAATAACTTTGTATCATTAATACTTTTGTGTGTCCCAATTATTAAAAGTTTACACTCACTTGTAACTAGAACATCACCCTTAGGCATAGATTTAAAAATTCCATCTTTTTTTGTTATACCTATTATAGAACTATTTGTTGATTGTCTTATATGTGTCTCTTTTAGTTTTTTAAGAACTATCCAACTATATTTTGGAACAACTATCTCAACCATATCTAATGGAGAATCATTTCTATATAAGAACTCTTCTAAAAGATTTTCCATATCAGGACGAGCAGCCATTGCACTAACTCTTTGAGCAGTTAATTTTGTTGGCGAAACAACAGTATTAGCACCAAGTTTTTTAAGTTTTTCAACATCACTCATACTCTCAGCAGATGAAATTACATAGTATGGTTTAGGTAAGTTATGCTCTTTTTCAAAAAGTCTTACAGAAGCTATTAGTGCTATATTATCAGCGATAGAATCAGATAATGTTATTAAACCTTTTGCAGATGAAAGATGAGCTTTTAACATTGCTAATTCAGCATGAGGTTCTGCTTGTAAAAAAGTTACATATTTGTGTTCTTCTGCCCATTGAGCTATCTCAGGTCTTGGATCAATTACTACAAATGGTATATGATTCTTTCTTAATTGTTTTGTTACTTCTATTGTGTAATCATTATGATAACAAACAACAAAATGTTTTTTTAATCTTGCGATACTATATAACATTCCTCGCTCCTTTAAAATACTTAGTATATGACCTTTATTAAATTCATTCACCATTGTACCAATAGCACTAGAAAAAACTCCAAATCCAGTAATAATAAGAGTAATAGTGAAAATTCTTCCAGCATCAGAGATAGGAGCTGTCTCACCAAATCCAACCGTTGTAAATGTTATACCTGTTTGATAAATAGCATCCATCAATGTAAAATCATCAATTATGATATAGCCAAGAGTACCAAGCATCATAGTTAAAACTGTAAGAATTAAAGGTAGACGAAATGATTTGAGGTGAGGATAAACTTCGGGAAGAAGTTTAACATCAGGTTTGGGAGAGATCTCCCAATGTAGAATTTCACGAATCTTTCTAATAAGATTCAATTTTCTTTCCTAGGTATTAAGAATTTTTCTTAAGTGTTCTTAATTCTCTAGCAGAGATTTTAATTTTCTTCGTAGTACCATCTTCTAATGTTATACGAACTGTTCTTAGGTTAAGTAAAAAACGACGCTTAGTTCTGTTTTTTGCATGTGAAACATTGTTTCCGCTCATTGGGCCTTTGCCACTAATTGCACATTTTCTTGCCATAATTAGCTTCCTTATTTTAGGTTTTAAAAGTTGCGAATTATAGCCATTATAAACAAAACTATAACTTAAAGCACTATAACTTCCAAATATAATATAAAACAGATATAATCTATCATAAATAAATCTCATATATATCTACTAAAATAGGCTTTTTAATGAAAACAAATAATAATTTCCACATACTAATTGTTGATGATGAAAAATTAAACATAGAGTTGGCTGCTGCTTATTTAAAAGAGGAAGGCTATCAACTATCTTTTGCTTTAAATGGTAATTCAGCAATTTTAAGTGTTAAAAATAAAGATATAGATTTAATTTTATTAGATATAAATATGCCTAAACAAGATGGTTTTGAAGTGTGTGAGATACTTAAGTCACAGCCAAAAACAGAACATATCCCTATTATTTTTCTTACAGCTCAAACAGATATAGACTATATATCTAAAGCTTTTCATATTGGAGGAGCAGACTATATCAATAAACCTTTTAATGGAATAGAGTTAAAAATCAGAGTGAAAACTCAACTTCAAAATATATCATATCTCCAAGAGATAAAAAATAAACAATCAAAACTTGCTCAACTAAGTATTACAGACAACTTAACTAAGCTTCATAATTCACTATATTTTGATTCATTAATAAAAATTAGTATAGATAAAAAAGAGAAACATAATTGGGCAATATATTTTCAACTAGATAGATTTGATAAAATCAATCAACTATATGGTTTCTATGCAGCAAATAAAATCATCAAACAGTTTTCTAAAGTACTTTTAGAATCTAGCCCTCAAAATAGTACTGTTGCTCGTATGTATGGTACTAGTTTTGCTGTTTTTGTTAAAGGTAGTAGAAAAGATAGTATTGAGCATATTGCAAAATCTATTGGAACTAAACTTAGAAATGATTCTAAAACAAAAAAACTTATAAATTTTTATACAGTCGCAGTACAAATTGACAGTGATTTAACACTACCAACTATCTATAAAAAAGTACAAAATGGTATGGCACTTCTTAAAGATAATGGTAGTATTTTACCTTTAATTATTAAGTAATTCTATCCCTCTTATCGTTTCTTTTAGATGAGCTATCACCTCATCTTTTACCTTTTGCTTTTTATCTTTATCAAATTCACCTATTTTAGATTCAAGATTTACTACTAAATCATAAAACTTAGTAAATCTTAAATTTCCAGATAAACCTTTTAGTGAATGTAATATATTTTTATCTAAATCATTATCTTCTAATTTTACCAATATATCTTGTGCAGATTCCATAAAACTATTTAAAAGCTTCATAATTATCATAGTGTCATTTATGTACAAGGCTTTAGAAATACTTTTCACATCTATTACATCAAAATCATATGCAACCTCATCATCTGTCATAGGAATCTCAGTATGAGTATTATTTATATATTTATTTAGTATATTATCTAACTCTGCTGGTACTATTGGTTTGTGCAAAGAATCATCTACACCTGCTTCTTTCATTATTTTTATATCAGATTCTATAACATCAGCAGAAAGTGAAACTATTGGTTTATTATATTTTTTTTCTCTTAATAACTTAGTTGCAGTTATACCATCCATCACAGGCATATTAATATCCATAAATATCAAATCATAATTATTTTTAAAAGCTTCAGCTACAACCTCTTCACCATTTTCAGTAATTTCATAATCAATACCTCTTTGATCAAGCATAACTGAGATAAGCATCTGATTTGTTAAATTATCTTCAGCTATAAGTATGTTTGCACTGTATTGTTTCAACTTTTCATCCACTTTTATCTCATCTTCACAAGCATCTTTTTTTTCTACTATTGAAACAATTATATCAAATAAATTAGAACCTATCATTGGTTGCTTAATGATATGTAGCCTTACATTTGAGTATCCTATATTGTCTTCTGAACCTTCCATATAGATAAGTTCTACATTATGATGTTTTTCTAAAATATCTAAACACTCTGATACAGTAAATAATATAGAAGATACTATTAGTATAGTAGGCGATGATGTAAGATTATTAGTACTATCTATTTTTGTATATTTGTATCTCCAAGCATTTAAATAGTTGATGGTAACATTGTATATATCACATTCTACTAAATTACTCGGCTGAAGAATATATATTTTATTATCAAGTAATTCAATCTCTTTTTCAATACTTTGAGACCTATTAACAATTTTAAAATCTACTTCAAAATAGAAATCACTACCCATATTCTCTTCACTTTTCACCTCAATTTCACCATGCATCATCTCTATATATTTACTACTTATAGCAAGACCAAGACCAGTTCCACCAAATTTTCTACTTATAGAGTTATCTGCTTGAGAAAATGCTTTAAATATTGTAGAAATTTTATCTTTTGATATGCCTATCCCACTGTCTTTTACACTAAAGTGAATCTTCGCATAATTATTGTGAAGATTCTTTAAATATATATCTACTTGAACATCACCCTTATTAGGTGTAAATTTTATTGCATTACTTATAAGGTTACTCATCACTTGCTTTAATCTCTGTACATCACATCTTATAACTTTTGGTATATTTGTATCTATATATGTAAAGTAATTAATATGCTTAGATTTAGCACTTGAAGCAAAAGTTGAAACAACTGCTTCCATCTCATAAAATAGCTCAGAATCAGTTTCATATAAAGACAACTCTCCACTCTCTATTTTAGAAAAATCCAATATATCATTTACAACATTAAGTAATGTCTTTCCACTCTTATGGATAATATCTATATACTTTTCAGATTCCTTATTCAATTTTTGTCTTCTTAAAATATCTGTAAAACCCAAGATTCCATTTAATGGTGTTCTTATCTCATGTGACATATTTGCTAAAAATATAGATTTTGCTTGTTCTGAAAAATGAGCTTTTTTTAAAGCTTCCTCTAGTGTTGAGATGTCAGACAAATTTAAAATATACTCATTTTCAACCTGTTTAACTTTTAGATTATATGTATGAACTTCACCATCTTTGGCTAGCATTCTCACCTTATAATCATTTTTATCATCATTAGCAATTTTATTTTGCCAATCAATATCTTTATCAGGATAAAAATACCCATCCTCTTTAATGAAAAGGTCGCATATACAATCATTTTTAGATTTAAAATCCTCAAGATTTTTATAATTATATGTATCAAAAAAGACTTTATTTACACTTATCATTCCACCATCTAATGATGAATAAATTACAATACTCTCTTGATTATCAAAAATAGCCTTTATAAATCTCTCTTTTGCCTTTATCCTATTTTTTGCCATAACTTGCTTTGTTGTATTTTGTCTTATCGCAATATACTCTCTAACTATTCCATCTTTATCTTGAATAGGCATAACTGATGCAGCTACATAATAGTGTGAACCATCTTTAGCTCTATTAACTAATTCACCACTCCAAACTTTTCCACTTTTTATAGTTGACCACATTTTTTTAAAAGTAAAAGATGAACTCTTTTCACTTCTAACAATATTATGTTCTTGACCTATAAGTTCACTTGGCAAATATTTACTAGTTTTACAAAAGTTATCATTTACATAAGTTATAGTTCCGTTTAAGTCTGTTTTAGAGATTAAAAGTGAAGCATCCACAACATCTTTATATTGGTTCAATAACTTTGTATTTGATTCTAACTCTTTTGATGTTTGCATTATAAAATGTGTTAATGAATTAAATGTAGAATCTTCTAAAGAATCACTTACATATTTTCTTGTTTTAGTTTTTTTATTTAGTTTGGAATCCTCTGATAAAATCAGTAATGTAGTAGTACAGTTAAGTACAGCATTATCAATACTTGCACTATAATATTCACCGTAAGTAAAAAACCCACTACTTGGAGCAATATCGTTAAAGTTAGCAAATTCATTTTCTAAAACATCACCTAAAAGTTTTTTTCTAGCAATACATGAGAAAATATAGATAGCCTCAGCTGGTTTATTTTTTATAATATTAGATATTTTATTTGACCCAGACAATACAGAAGCACCATTAGAAAAACCAAACTGTACCTCTTGACCCTCTTTTATTGCTGAAGCAAAAATTATAGCACCATTATCTATTGCCATTGGAGTTCTAGAAACTACTGTTTTTCCATATTTATAGAGTAGTTGAAAATCTGAAAGAGAAGATGTATTATTATCAAATATATGTGAACCTAAATATTTCTTAAAATGATCCACAGCACTAATTCCATCTATCTCATAAACTATATTAGCCTTTGATTTAGTAATTTTAAATTTTTTACCTATCGGTGTCCAATTCAGATTATACCTATTATCAGCATATAAATTTTTACCTGAAAATGATACAGCTACTGAGCCTTTATTATAGATAATCCCATCTAAAAAAACATAAGTTTTTTCTAATTTAAAATTATCTCCGGCTAATCCACCTCCAATTATTACTTTAGGATTTTCACTCTTAAAACCTTTTATAAAGCCATCATAATCTTTGCCATTTAAACCATCACTTAAAATCAATGTTGCTTTAGTATTTTTAGAACATAATTTAGAAGATAATTTATGACCATTGACTCTATCTATATTTTTAGTATGTTGTGCTTTTAATTTTGTCTCTTTAAATAAGGACAAACTAACAATAGTAGAATCTTCATAGATTTTTGAATCCAATATACCACCTGCAGTTGTAGCTCCTATAATTATTGCATTTGGAAAATCTTTCGCTATTTTATTGATAATTTTTTGAATCTTATTTTTATCTACTACACCTGTATAGATTTGAATTAAAGATGATTTATAAATTTTATTTTTTGATAAAATAATTGCTTTTTTTAATTTCTTTTTATCTGATGCTAAAAATGTTATATGTTTCAATTAGGTAACTCCATAATATTTATTAAGACTTTATTAGTAATAAAAAAATTACTTTTTATAGTAAAATCATTTTATCTATTCATTTTAAAAATATTACTGAAACTATAAATGTTAGTTTATATTTATAAATTAAAGGATACTATATATATTATTGTTACAAGGATAGAGATTGATAACGAAAGAGATGATAGATTTATATATCCAAAAGATACCACCTGCTCCAAAGGCTTTACAAAAAACTATACATTATTTAAACATTGGTGAATTAACTAAGGCATCAAGTGTAGCTAAAGAGGATTTAGCATTAAGTAGTTATCTAAAGTCTATTGTAAATAAACCTATATATGGATTTAGAAATAATGTTTCAGATATACCACAAATTTTCGGGATTCTTGGTGTTTCAGGAGCTAAACAATCTGTATACAACTATCTACTTACTCTTCTCTCCCCTGATAAATGGTCTTTGTTCAAACTTAACAGCAACTCTTTTCATGAACTTCAAGCTCAACTATCTGTAAAATGGAAAATAATTCTCAAACATCTGAATATTATTGATAAAGATATTGAAAGTGCTATCACTTTACTACCTGCTAGTATAATTGTTTGTGATGCTTTATTTGGTGAAAAAATTGAAGATGTTAATCTACTTAGAAGTGTTAATAATTTAGATTTCAACACCATTCTAATGCGTTTATGTAAATTTGATCTATTTGATATTTGTGAAGAGATATCAATAAAATGGGAGATGCCTGAAAATATATCTAAAATTATTCAAGCCTCTTCAGGTAAAAAAGAATCTAGTGAAGATTCTATAAATATTTTAGGAAAATGGATGCATCTACTTCTATTTTATGAACTATCTCAACCTATATTTGTAAAAGCTGAGTTAAATGATTTTATAGATTTTAATATAGAATATGTTAGTGATATTTATGAAGAGTTTGCACAATTAATGGATATAAAATGAGAGCAGTTATAAAAAATGGGATTGGAATCTTCTCACCTCAAGGTTTTTTAGATGGAAATAATTCAAGTATATTAGTTACATTTGAAGATATTGAAGCAACAAAAAAATTAAATGCCGATATAATTTTAGTATCACTTAAAAAAGTTATATTTTTCAATAGAAATGGTCTAGATATTTTTGTAAAACTATTTACAAAGATTAGAAAGGACAAACATATAACTGTTGGTTTTTGTGATTATGATGAAAAAAAATTTAATGCTATTAAAAATTTTTATGCTAATGATTTAAACTTCTCACTTTTTCAAACAAAAGAGATAGCAGAACTATTCTCCCCAACATATTCAAATGATAAAAGAGATGTACTTATCTATACAGATGACAAGTCTCAAAACTCTGCTATAGCAATTGAACTTCATGATAATGGTCATAACCCTATTTTAGCTCAATCAAAACAAGACTTTCTTAATAAAAAAAATAATTTTGATTATGTTATTTCAAATAGTATCTTAGGATGTATGGGAAATAGTGTTGCTACTCGTGTAACAGGAAATGCTATCATATATACAATATCTACTTTTTTAGATGCTGAGATTGGAAATAAGTTTAACATTGCATACCATAACAATTCACTAAATATTGGTTTTAAATTATTTATTTTTGATGCTTATAAAGTTGTAAGTATGAATATTCATGCACTAAATTTCTTTTCTAAGTTAGCTTCATATTCAGCTGAATACAATGCAACTATATGTTTTGCTGGTTTATCATCTACTAAATTTCCAGAATCTTTTAAAGAAACATTAGAAGATTCAGGGATAATATTTTTTAATCAAATGGATGATATACTAAATGATGAAAAACAACTAAAAGAGTTAACTGGTGTAACATCTGTAAATACAAAAAATAAAAGACATATTAACAAAGCAACAGTTAGTGAGCTACCAAACTTAATAGATGCTACCGTCGCAACTATTGAGATGATGACAAATGCAAAAGCACTTAAAGAGAGTGTAAATATTCAAGAGGTAACTCTCAAAAATCATACAGATATGGTGGCAAGTTCCATAGGTTTTTATGGTGATTTAGATGGGATGATAATTTTAGTTTTTCCAATAGATATTGCGAAAAAAACTTGTGAACTTCTCATTGGTGAAGAGACAGATGACACAGATATGATTCTCGATACATTGTCTGAACTTGTAAATATAGTTGGTGGGAAGATGAAGACAATACTTTCTGATGAGAATGTAAATATAAATATAACCTTACCAAGAACCTACCAAAAAATATCAACTTTACTTGAAAATACTAAAGGTAGAAAAGGTGTTCAGGTAGATTTAGCCTTTGATGGCAAAAAGTTTTTATTTTTTCTAACTAGATAAAGTGAAATATTAATTTATTTCACTTTTTAATATCTTAGCTAACTCACTACACTCTTTAATCTTTTGAGTATAATTCAAATTATCTTTTAAAAGAATATCTATAAAAGCACTTCCAACAATAACACCATCAGCACCCTCTACTTTAGCTTTAGCAGTCTTTACATTTACACCAAAACCAACATAAACTGGTGTTGACGAACACTCTTTTATAGAGCTTAGAAAAGGCTGTAAATCTTCACTAACACCAGAACCTGTGATTCCAGTATATGCTACCATATAGATAAATTTTTGAGCATCATTTACAACTTCTGCAATTCTTTTCTTAGAATCTGTTGGAGCAACAAAACTTATATTTGCTACACTATTATCTTTAAAAAGATTTTTATGTAACATAGCTTCTTCGTGTGGTAGATCAGGAATTATAAGACCATTTATCCCATACTCTCTTGCTTGTGGGATTAAAATATCCATATTTTGTTGGTAAAAGCTATTAAAATAACCCATCCATAGTGTATCTACCTTTGGAGCTACCTCTTTTGAAATCTCTCTAAGGTGCTCAAATTTAAAACCAAGTTCTAATGATTTATGATTTGCTTTTTCTATAAGTGGACCATCTGCTACTGGATCCGAAAATGGAACACCAAGTTCTAATGTATCTACACCATTTTCACCAAGTGCAAGACTTAAGTCAACTGTAAAAGATTTTTCTGGATAGCCAGAAGTTATATATGCTACTAATTTTTTCAATTATTATCCAATATCGGGGGTTTTAAGCAAAGAAAATTTTACTCTTGTTAGTTCATTATCATTTTTTAGGTCTTCGTTCCAAGCCGAGTACATATCACTGATACTAAGTAACCAAGTTACTGTCTCTTCATTTATAGGGGCTTCTTTATCTCTTAATCTCTCTAACTCATCTTCAACAAGTGTAGAAAGTTTATGCATAGAGGTGATTTTTAAAAATCCTGAAGCTGATTTTATATTATGAAATACACGAAAAAGTTCATCAACTCCACGAGCATACATTTTAGGTTTTGACAAGTCTAGAATCATTATTTCCATGCTCTCAACCATCATAGAAAAATGATCTAAAAATTCATCTACAATATCAAAATCAAAATTTACTTCTAAATCACTTCTCACACCCATAAATTTCTCCTATTTACTCCAAATTATAACAATTTTTAGTTAAAATAACTTTATTAATTTACTAAAGAGATTCCAAATGAATAAAAAAATAACTATTTCCTCAATTAAAAAAACAAAAGGGATAAGACCTCTTGTTATGATAACTGCTTATGATGCATTATTTGCCAAACTATTAGAAGATGATTCAGATATGATTCTAGTAGGTGATAGCCTAAATATGAGCTTTGCTGGAAAGAATGATACACTAAGTACAACTATGGATCAAATGCTTTACCATACTAATGCTGTTTGTAGAGGAGCAAAAAATAGCTTTGTTATTTGTGATATGCCATTTGGATCTTACACAAACAAAGATGATGCTCTTAAAAATGCTATAAGAGTTTTTCAGGAAACTCCAGCAGACTGTGTAAAAATAGAGGGTGGTAGTGATAAAGCTGAAATTGTTAAGCACCTTACAAGTAATGGAATAGCAGTTTGTGGCCACATAGGTTTACTTCCACAATCGGTGAGAAGTGAAGGTGGTTACAAGGTAAAGGGTAAAACTAACAAAGAGCAACTTCAACTAATAGAAGATGCTAGAGCAATAGAGGAAGCTGGAGCATTTTGTATGGTTATAGAGGGTGTAAAAGCAGATGTAGCAACAGAGGTAACAAACTGTGTTGAGATTCCAGTAATTGGAATTGGGGCTGGGGCTGGTGTTGATGGACAAGTTCTTGTTTTTTCAGATATGCTTGGATTGTTTGAAGAGTTTACACCTAAATTTGTAAAAAAATATATGGATGGTGCTTCTTTAGTTAGAGATGCTGTTAAAAATTATTCTTATGAAATTGCATCAAAAGAGTTTCCAAAAGAGGAACACACATACTAATGGATAGAGTTGTTGAGATAGAAACATTTTCTAATGATGAGATAATTGTTGAAAAAACTCTTCGCCCTGATGCTTGGAGCGAATATATAGGTCAAGAACAGATTAAAAAGAATCTTGGTGTATTTATAGAAGCGAGCAAAAAAAGAGATGAAGCACTTGACCATGTTCTTTTTTATGGTCCCCCTGGACTTGGAAAAACAACTCTTGCACTAATAATTGCAACTGAGATGAATACAAATATAAAAGTAACAGCAGCCCCAATGATAGAAAAAAGTGGAGACTTAGCTGCGATTCTAACAAACCTTGAGGAGGGAGATATCCTTTTTATAGATGAGATTCACCGTTTATCTCCAGCAGTAGAGGAGATTCTATACTCATCTATGGAAGATTTTAGAATTGACATCATTATAGGGAGTGGTCCAGCTGCCCAAACCGTTAAGATTGATTTACCAAGATTCACTCTTATTGGTGCTACAACTCGTGCAGGGATGTTATCGAATCCACTTAGAGATAGATTTGGAATGAGTTTTCGTATGCAGTTTTACAGCCCTGAAGAGTTAGGTAGAATCATCACTCAAGCATCAAAAAAACTAGATAAAGAGATAATAAATCAAGCATCCATAGAGATAGCAAAAAGAAGTAGAGGAACACCTAGAATCGCCCTTAGACTACTAAGAAGAGTTAGGGATTTTGCTGATGTTGCTGATGAGGGTGATATAAATCACTCAAGAACTCAATATGCCCTTAATGAATTAGGGATAAATTCCCATGGTTTTGATGAGATGGATTTAAGACTTCTAAATCTTTTAGTATCGGCAAAAGGAAAAGCTATGGGTCTAAGCACTATCGCTGCATCACTTAGTGAAGATGAGGGAACAGTTGAAGATGTACTTGAACCATACCTTCTTGCAAATGGCTATTTAGAGAGAACTGCAAAAGGTAGAAAAGCAACTAGAAATACTTATGAGATTTTAAACCTTACATATATAGATACAGATGGAACTCTTTTTTCATGAAGCCACAATATTTTGCAGGTATCCTTTTTGCTACATCTCTTTACTGGATGTATCTACTTTATGCACCTTTCATTTTTATAATAACAATAGCTTCACTTTTAGCAATCTCCACTTCAAGTATAGAATCTTGGTTAAAAAAACAGTTTAATTCTAAATTTCTATCATCATTAATATCTAGTATACTTTTAGCACTTCTATTTTTTGCACCTCTTGGCTATTTTTTAGCAACATTGACAATTAAACTAAACTCTACTGAACCTGATAAATTTATAGAACTAGGTAATTATCTTAAAAATTTCATACAAAATCCACCAGAGTATATGCAATTTTTAAAGCCATATACAGGTGATATACTAGAAAATATAAATCTTAATTCATTATCCCAGCATGCTCTTTCACTTACAGCAGGTATAGGTACATTTAGTGCTGGATTTATAAAAAATGCGTTTTTAACTGTGATATTTTATTTCTTTGCTCAATACAATGGAACACATATAGTTGAATTTTTAAAGAGAGTGGTTCAGATGCCAGCCCATGAAACAACTCTATTAGCTAGAGAATTATCATCAGTTATGAGTGTTGTTTTTTACTCCATAATTATAAATGCAATGTTTCAAGGTGTTTTATTTGGAATCGCAATCTCTTTTATGGGTTACAATGGTTTACTCTTTGGTATTATGTATGGTTTTGCTTCTTTAATTCCAATAGTTGGTGGAGCATTAATGTGGATACCTTTTATGAGTTATGAACTATTTCTAGGTGATATAGCTAGTGCCATTTTTATAGCCTTATACTCTATCCTACTTATCTCTATAATTGCAGATACATTTTTAAAACCATTGATTATTAAAGAGATAAATATGAGACTGTTAAAAGAGGAAGATGCTAGGATGAATGAACTTCTAATCTTTTTTGCTATCATTGCTGGACTTACAACATTTGGTTTTTGGGGGATGATTTTAGGACCAGCTATCACAGCTTTTTTCTTAACAATTTTGAAACTATTTGAAGCTAGAACAAAAGAATTTACAGAATAAAGGATTCCATTTGTACGATGTAACTATTTTAAGTTATACTATACAAAATTAAAAGGAGTCACAAATGGCAAAAGATGATAAAAAAGCTACTAAACTAGCAAAAAAAGAGGCTGAAAAGTTAGCTAAAAAAAGAGCTAAGAAAAAAGAGGCTAAAAAGAAAAAAGCTAAAAAAGAGGCTAAAGCAAAATTAGAAAAAAAACTTGCTAAGAAAAAGAAAGAGAAGAAAATTGCTAAAAATAAAAAAGCAACAAGAGGTTCAAAGAAAGACTAATAATCTTTCTTTGAGCTAGAGATTACGATACTAAAACCGTAATCTCTCCATTATTTATATCAAACACTACATTTGAACCCTCAGTAATTTTACCATCTAAAATAGATTCTGCTAACCTATCTTCAACTATCTCATATAAAGCTCTTTTAAGTGGTCTTGCTCCATAAACTGGATCGAATCCTGCTTCTGCAATATACTCTTTTGCCTCTTTAGTTAGTGTTAGAGTAATCTCTCTTTGTTTTACTTTTTCTTGAATCTGAGCAAAGAAAATATCTACTATATTTGTAATCTGTTCTTTTCCTAAGGCATCAAATATAACTATATCATCAAGTCTATTTAAAAACTCAGGTTTAAAGTATTGTTTTAAATCACCCATCACAATAGCTTGTAACTCTTCAGAATTTGGATTATTTATAATTTTATCACTTGCGATATTTGATGTTAAGATAATAATAGTATTTGTAAAATCAACTGTAACACCCTTGTTATCTGTAAGTCTTCCATCATCTAAAACTTGAAGTAAAATATTAAAAACATCACTATGAGCTTTTTCAACCTCATCAAAAAGTATAACACTATATGGTTTTCTTCTCACAGCTTCTGTAAGTTGTCCACCCTCCTCATAACCTACATATCCAGGAGCAGAACCAACAAGACGAGATACAGAATGTTTCTCCATATATTCACTCATATCTATACGAATCATAGCCTCTTCACTATCAAACAAAAATTTAGCTAGTGTTTTAGCTGTTTGTGTTTTACCAACACCTGTTGGGCCTAAAAATAGAAAACTTCCTATTGGTGAATTAGAATCACTTAATCCTGCTTTGTTTCTTTTTATAGCACGAGCAACTGCATGAGTAGCTCTCTCCTGCCCTATAACATCACGATTTAATTCATCTTCTACATTTAGAATCTTATCTTTGTCAGTTTGTAGCATTTTTGTAACTGGTATATTTGTCCATCTAGAGATTATAGAAGCGATAGCATCTTCATCAACACTATTTTTAAGTAGCGTTCCCTCTTTTTGAAGTTTTTCCCAATTTGCATTTACCTCTTTTTGTTGCTCTAATAGTGTTGGAATCTCACCATACTCTATCTCAGCAGCACGATTAAAATCAGATGAACTCTTAGCCATATCTGCTTCTCTTCGTTTAGATTCTATCTCATTTTTAATAGTTGCTATTTTTTCAAAAACCATCTTCTCACTAGCAAATTGAGTCTCTAAACTTGAAACTAACTCCTGAGTATCTGCTAACTCTTTCTCTATCTCAATAAGTCGTTTCGCATTTGCTGGAGTATCCTCCATCTTTAGAGCTTCCCTTTCTACATTTAGCTCTGAACTTTTTCTTTTCGCAGCACTAAGAGCATGTGGTTCAGATTCTATCTGCATCTTCAACTCTGCTGCTCCCTCATCTATAAGGTCTATCGCTTTATCTGGTAAAAATCTATCTGCTATATATCTATCTGAAAGACGAGCGGCCGCGACTAAAGCACTATCTGTAATAGTTACATTATGATGAGTTTCAAGTCTATCCTTAATTCCTCTTAGAATCTGCAATGACTGATTTACTGTTGGTTCAGCTAAAGTTATTGGTAAGAATCTTCTTTGAAGTGCTGCATCTTTTTCAAAATATTTTCTATATTCTTTAAGTGTTGTTGCCCCTATTGTATGAAGTTCCCCTCTTGCCAATGCTGGTTTTAGAATGTTTGCTGCATCCATACTCCCCTCACTAGCCCCAGCTCCAACAATAGTGTGAATCTCATCTATAAATAGTATGATATTTCCACTCTGTTTTACCTCATCTATAACAGCCTTTAGTCTATCTTCAAACTCTCCACGATATTTTGCACCTGCTATAAGTGAACTCATATCTAAAGCTACTACTCTTTTATTTTGTAGAGATGTTGGTACTTGACCATCGTTAATTCTTTGAGCTAAACCCTCAACAAGAGCTGTTTTACCAACCCCTGGTTCACCTAAAAGCATAGGATTATTTTTTGTCTTTCTAATTAGAATCTGCATCATTCTAGTTATCTCTTCATCTCTACCAATTACAGGGGAAAGGTTACCCTCACTAGCTTGAGTTGTTAAGTCGATTCCATATTTTGCTAAACTCTCTAGTGTTTCATCAGCACTTTGTGATTCTATTTTAGATGAGCCTCTTGCCGATTCTATGTTTTTTGCTAACTCTGAAATATCTATATATTTTGATAAAATCTCTTTAAATGGTTCAGTTTTTAAATTTGCCAAGATACAAGTATCAACTGCTAAAAAAGAATCTCCATTACTTGTCATAAGACCTGCACCATTATTTAAGAAACTCTCAAATGCACGGGATAACTTAATATTTTCTTTTGTAATATTTGATGATTTTGGAAGTTTTTGAGTTAAACTTTTTACATCTAATTCTATCGCCACTTTATCTATGTTCATCTTGTTAAACATCTGATTCAAAATTGAATTAGAGTTTGTAAGCAATGCCCATAAAAAGTGAATTGGCATAACCTCTTGATTCTGGTTATGAAGTGCTAGTGAAACAGAAGATTCTATTGCTTCTGTCATATTGTTTGTTAATTTTTCAAATATATTACTCATAATTTTTCCTTATTGTTTAATTCTAAATCTACAACTACCAACTGTGATAGTTTTACCATTCTTAATGCTCTCTTTTATATAAAAAAGTGTCCCCTTAGGATCAGCATCCCCTATCTCTTCCTCCACCATACGAAGTAAATCCTTTTCGTTCGTATCACACCAAGTTTTTTCATAAGTATATTGTGTCTGTATTATCATTATATTCTCTTCCCCTTGAAGAGGATATTAACATAAAAAGGTTAATAGTGTTACATAAAGTTACACTTTTGGCTTTGCTCGTGTGTTTTCTTGTTAAAAGGACATTTTTTCTTTAAGAATAATATTGTAAATTGTCACAATCAATTATTATGCAAAAATTGTTTTCATAAAGTTTATTGGAACACATAAGCAATATGATAAAGTCAAAATGGAGGACTTATAAGATGAATATCAAACCTATCAAAAATGAACAAGACTATGCTGACACACTTAAGTACATTGAAAGTTT
>Ga0256837_1000761_pt1 | contig 25360 bp, 28 predicted proteins | sample 4562384metaG_FD_185976 | JGI IMG/M metagenome (GOLD analysis project Ga0256837, IMG submission 185976) | Hydrothermal vent microbial communities from Guaymas Basin, Mexico - 4561-384 | ecosystem: Environmental > Aquatic > Marine > Hydrothermal vents | place: Mexico: Guaymas Basin | collected... | reverse complement strand
TGATACTATGCTCTCATCACCTTCTCATACCCGACCTAAACCAAAGACTCTCACATATTTGGTATGGAACAAGCTGTACAGCACAACCGACAGCTGATGGTATGCTCTTGCTTAGTGTGTAAAAGGCGAAGAGGCATAAATCGACCGACCGATCGAAGTGACGGAATTATAACATATATTCAAAATATGTAAAAACGAGAGCCCAGAGGTCTGCCCAAATTTTTGGCAAACTTCAAGCCCTTATTGCAGTTTCTCACTTCCTCCTTGTTCCGGAATTAAAAGTCTCCATACGTTATTATATATTTTTTTGCACCATTTTCATCTTCAAGTTCAAAAGGATGGTATCGTTCAAATTCATCTTGGTGGTCTTGTGTAAATCTATCCATCTTATTAAAGTCTATTAAATCATCGTATTTTCTATATGTATGTTTAGTAATAAAATTGGCTATTTGGCTATTGTATGGCTTTGATAGTTTTTCATGTTTATCATAAAAGAAAATTAAATCTAGAAGCATACTGGATAAGACTTTATGGTGTTTTTTCTTTAGATCAAACTTTTTAGAAATTTTTAAAAGTGAATTATTATAAAAATCATATATATACTGTAAATTTGATTCGTGATGTTTATTCGTCGTCATGTAAATGTCGTCTATTACTAATTGACACAACTCTTTCATTTCAATTGGCCAAGAATCTACCCCATTTAGATCATCAACTATCGTATTCTTGGTGAATTTAAAATCATCATCTTGATTTATTAAGCAATGTAGCACAATATTATATTTTTGATAATCTAGACCTTGCATCCCAAGTTCCCCTTTTTCTAGTTTGTTTTTCATTGTTGTTGCTAGCTCTCGTAAAGAATGGGTTCGATTTGTTGAGCGTTGTGTTTGCAAAAAATTCAACATCGCTTCATGCTGAAATTTAACAACACCAAACTGTGCCTGATTTAGTAAATCATATAATTCGACAATAAAATCTTCAAAAAGATGTTTAGATTTAATCAATCTACTCTCAATTTCATTGTATTGATCTCTGTATTTTTCATAGTTATTAAATGGATCAAAATAAGCACACCTTTTTGAATATTGAAATCCTGGGTGTGCAAAGTATTCTTCCAAGCTCACAATATCTTTTGATTTGTTGCTGTTTACACCATATTTTCTAAAGAAATTATCGACTTTACCAAAAAAATTTTCATTTTTTCTTTGAAATTTTAAGTGATTTATTTCAATTATATAATGTTTTTCTTCTAGTATATCATGATTCAAAACAACCGGATAAAATATACCTATTTCCTCTAAGCCTTTGCTTTCTTTCTTCATAGCACTTACATAAGATATATCAAAATCACTAAAATCAAAAATGTTATCTTTCAAGTTATCAGTAGCGCTATTAACAAACTCACCAACATTGTCACTGCCGACATCAAAAAATATTTTTTTGTAGCCGAAATTTTTTAAATTTTCTATAAATGTGTTCTTTGTTTCGTATCCATGCTTTAATTCTTTCATAAGTTCCACAACTCTTGCACGGTTTTGCATCGTGTCTTTAGCGGAAAACTGTTCACTTACATAAGCCATGTTTATTTTATCGTAAACATACTCATTTCGTTTCACATTAAAATTATCAAAATTATAACGATAATGTGATGGCCGTTCCAATTCATAATCAATTTTTTGATCAACTGTTTTTATTATATAACAATCACTTGCCTCTAAATCTTTGATATGTACTCTGGAAGAAAAAAGTAATTTAGATAATTTTTTTTCAAAATCTAAAACATTTTCATCAGGTGTTTTACAGGAGACATAATTAACTTTCCCATCTAGCCAATTTAAAATATTTTCTAGCATTGCTCATCCTTTCTAAGCATACTTTATCTTAATTACGGAGAATAAGTTAAAAATATAACAATTTGCAATATTTTAAACAGTGATTAAAACTCTTTCCAAACTATCTAACATACCAGTTCTAAAAGCCTCATCACTTGCAAATAGTTTGTAAAGTTCTAACTCTTTTTTTCTCTCTTTATTCATAACTTCTGATAAAATCTTCATAAGAGCTAATCTGCGAGTATGTTCATCATGATTTTCTTCAAATTTACTTTTATAATCGTTATGGGTTTTTACTTTTTCCATTAAATGAACAAACTTAACTCTCTGCTCCTCTGGTGTAGCTTCCCAACCTTGGAACCACTTTTCATTAAAGTTCTTAATTATCTCGTCTAAAGGATCTTTTTCTTCATCTATACCATGAGCACCTCTTGGGTTTGCATTCTGAGGATCAAGTTCTGCTAGACTTTCATCTAGTTCTATGCTTGTATTTAATCGAACTCTTTGTAAGCCATAAGTTGAAAGATCAACAGCATTAAGCAATTCATCTAGTTTGTCTTTATCCTTATCAACAATTACAAGTTTAGGTATTAAAAATTTTAAAAACCAATAGAGTTTTTCCCAAGCAAGTATTTCATACGGCATAATTGATGCCATCTGACCATATATTTTTACAAACTGTTTAGCTTTGATTTTATAGTCTGCTTTTTCATCATCTTCAAGTTCCAAGTCAATATTAAATCGCTCCGCAGCCATATCAATAATAGGTGAGAGTTCAGTAGCTTCTGCACCTTTAAAGTATTTCTCAAAGAACTCTTCTACTTCATTTTGCTCATACACCCCCTGCTCATCTAAAGAGCTTTTTAACTCATGCAATACATTTATATCTGTTGCTTCATTAAGTACGGTGGCGGTATAAAAAGGATCAAAAGAAGCTTTTATATCTTCAACTTTATTGAAAAAATCCAACACAAACAGATCTTCGGTTTTTTTGCCATATTTTGGAGCAGCACGATTAAGGCGAGATAGTGCCTGTACGGCAAGTACTCCTTGAAGTTTCTTGTCTATATACATAGCACATAGTTTTGGTTGATCAAATCCTGTTAAAAATTTATTGGCGACAACCAGTATTTTATATTCATCGCTGTCAAACTTCTCTACAATATCCTTGGATGCAAAACCATTTATGCTATCTTCACTATATTCAGTACCTTTTATCTCTTTTTTTCCAGAAAATGCAACAATAGCTTTAAAAGGCTCTCCTATACTCTTTAATTTTACCACAATAGCTTTGTGATATAAAATTGCAGTTTCAATATTTGAGGTAACTACCATCGCTTTTGCTTTACCTTGAAGTTTCTTTGTTTTTACTACTTTTGAGATAAAATGATCAAGCATAATATCAACTTTAGTAGCAATGGTAGAAGGATTTTTCTCTACAAAACTGCGTAATCTTTTTTGTGCTTTCTTTGTATCAAAAAGAGGATTATTCTCTATTGACTTTTCAATCTCATAATAGCTTTTATATGTTGTATAGTTAGCGAGCACATCTAGGATGAACCCCTCTTCTATCGCTTGTTTCATCGAATAGAGATGAAATGGTTTAAACTTACCATCCTCTTGTTGCGTTCCAAACTTTTCAAGAGTAGCATTTTTCGGTGTCGCGGTAAAAGCTAGATACGAAGCATTTCCCTTCATTTTTCTTGACCTTAGTACCTCAAGTACCATATCTTGGGCATCCATCTCTTCATCATACTCTTTTTTGCCCATAGCCTCATTCATTTTAGCATGGGCTGAGCCACTTTGAGAACTATGTGCTTCATCTATGATGACTGCAAAGCGTTTATCACTCAAATCACTAATTCCATCTACTATAAATGGAAACTTCTGAATAGTAGTGATAATTATCTTTTTACCGGCTTCCAAACTCTCTTTGAGTTCACTAGAACTGTATGCAGGTGCAACTATATTCTTTACTTCGCTAAAACTTTTAATATTTTCTCTTATCTGTTTATCAAGTATCTTTCTATCTGTAACTACTATCACACTATCAAAAAGAGGATAGTCAACTCCTTTGCTTCCCGGAACATTGTCAACGATAGGATATGCTTCTATAAGTCCATAAGCACTCCAAGCAATAGAATTAGACTTGCCACTGCCGGCACTATGCTGGATAAGATACGTTTTGCCGACTCCATTGGCACTCACATCATGAAGTATCTTTCTGACAACATCAAGCTGATGATATCTTGGAAAAAAGAGTGTTCTACTGCTAAGTTTGTCTTTCTCTTTTCCATCAAGTCGCACAAAATGTTGAATAATATCCGATAGAGAATCTTTAGAAAATATCTCCTCCCAAATATAAGCTGTTTTATGTCCATTAGGATTAACCGGATTTCCAGCTCCGTGATTATTACCTTTGCTAAATGGTAAAAAGAATGTTTTTTTACCTTCTAATTTTGTTGTCATATAGGCTTCATCAGTATCTATTGCAAAATGCACTATACAGCGTGCAAAATTCAGTAGTGTCTCTTTAGGATCTCTATCTTCTTTATACTGCTTGATTCCATGAAATCTTGCATTCTGTCCTGTCCATTGATTTTTTAGCTCAATGGTAACAATTGGCAAGCCATTAATAAACAAGACCATATCCAACTCTAATCGAGGATTTACACGGGAGTATGTCACTTGTCTTGTAACGCTAAATTCATTTGATGCAAACTGCTTTTTTACTGTGTCTCCACTAGAGGCAACCGGTGCTACATAAAGAAGTGTAAAATATGCATCTTCAACATCAAGACCTTTTTTAAGAATCTTTAGTATGCCGTATTTTTTGATCATCTTATCAAGGCGTTGAATAATTTTAAGTTTATACTGCGGATCTCGTTTGAGCTTATCTAACTCTTCTTCTTGAGTAGATTCCAAAAAATGCCAAAATCGCTTTTCATCTATGGCATATTCTTTGTTAAAATCATTCGGATATCCTTTATAAAAACCTTGTATTACCAGGGAATGCTCTATCACACTCTCAAGTGCTTCTTCATTTGTGCTACTTGCCATTATTACCCCTTTTTGCAATATTTTCTAATGCTTTAATATTCTCTACTCTTCCAATCTCTTCTTTTTTTTCTCTTCTCATTGCACTAAATTTTTTATACTCATCTTTTGCTTTTTTATCAGCCTCTTTTTTAGAAATATTTCCAAAATTTCCAAGCACATCTCTATCATTAAATTGTAAAAAGCTATCAAGTTTTTCTTCCCAATCTTTTAAAAATATCTGTTGTTTTCTTTTTGCCTGATCTTCTGCATAATCCAGCCACATCACAACGATACGATTGAGTTCATCTATCTCCTCTTGTGAGAGATAATTTTTAGCCACAGTTACATCTGTACTTTTTATCTGCTCTTCATCTATGCAGGTTATACCCATATTTGGTTTTGAGGCATCTGCCCTATTTGCTATCAGTTCTGCTGCTGTTTTATGTGTCACTGCGAAATGGAGCTTATTTTGAATATGTTGAAAAAATCGTGTCGTCTCGCTCCATGATGGATCATAATCACTAGCAAGTGTAAATATCTCTCGTACTCTAAGATACATTCGCCTTTCACTCGCACGAATATCTCTAATACGCTCGATAAGTTCATCAAAATAATCAGGAACACTTGAGCCGGCAACAGGAGGATTTTTGAGCCGCTCATCATCCATAGCAAAGCCCTTAACGATATACTCTTTTAAGATGCTGTTCGCCCATTTTCTAAACTGCACCCCGCTTCTGCTTCGCACCTTAAAACCGATGGCTATAATCATATCAAGGTTATAGTACTCTACATTATAGTTTTTACCATCACTGGCAGTTGTTCGGTAATTCCGAACAACTGCATCTTTATCAAGCTCCTCATCTTCAAAAATAGCTTTTATATGTTCACTGATTGTTGATTTTGATTTACCAAAAAGTTCACAAAGTTGCTTTTGACTAAGCCAGAGTGTTTCATTTTCTAAGGTAACTTCGAGTTTTGTTTTGCCGTCTTTGCTTTGGTAGATTAATATTTTGTTCATTTGAATCTTTCTTAAGCATTATAAAGGTAAGTGCTTACCAATATATCCTATATAAATTTTCTCCTCTTTCTCTAAAAAATACATTCTGTATCCATTTGAGAGATTTTTGAGATGATTATCAAAATATACTTTTTCTCCCTTTATAGTAAACATTCTAAATTTTTTTAAATCAGGATCGTTCTTTACGGATTGGCTCTCTCCACTATAACTATATTCCGTAATTTGCTTTTTACCACTATCAATATCTCTCAATATGCCTATAGCTTGTCTAAAGATAGCAGTATCCATTGCTTCAATTTGCTTTTTAACTTCTTTAGAAAAAATAATTTTTTCAGAGAAATATATTTCACGTTTTTCCCAAAAATTCTTTTGAGAAATTTCAAGCTTTAACTCATCCTCCATTTGACTAAAAAATATTTCGTGAGCAGACAGATGTCTAGGTGTAGACATATGACGTACTGCTATATCTTCATTGTCCCTAGTAATATGAATGAAATCCTTATCCCACTTTTCATACGATCCAAAACTAACTGCTATTGTATTCCACATATCGCAACATGCTAGTCCACCTATAAAGGGGTCGTCCCCATTATAAGTATAATGTTCACCTAATATCTGATTTGCATTCGCTTCATCTTCTAACAATGGAGATTGAATAATCACAATCCCATTTGTTACAAAACTTCTCACTCTTTGCTGTAACTCTTTATGTCTAATCTGCCCAAAATATTGTGGGAAATAAATACCTTGAATAATTTCAAACTCTTTAAATTCTTTATCCATTCTCAAAGTTTTCAAGTTTCTTTTTCCAAGCGAAGAGAGGCATTTAAAAAATTCAACAAAGGAATCATCAACTCCTTCAGTCTTCATAAAAGGCAAAGAAAGTTCATTAAAAACAGAAAAGTTTACCATAGTAGTTCATCTAACCTATTATCCCACTCATCAAAAAAACCTTTAGGCCACTCTTGATTAATTCGCCCATTTTCATCTATTCTCAAATTATCCGTGATAGACTCTAATGAGTTTTTCTCTTTTCTGAAATAATAAACCTGTGATTGTTCAGGTTCTATCATCTTCTTTTTTGTTGCGACTCTTAGTCCATTAAGAAAATGATCGCTATGCGTTTCTATGATAATCTGTACACCATTTGCCGCTGCAATAGCACATAATTCTGCTATCTTTGATTGCCCTGCTGGATGTAAATGTGATTCTGGATTTTCGATAATAAGTAAATCCCCTGGTTTTGCTTTTAAAATAGCTACTATAATCGGTAATACATAAGTCACACCAAAACCAATGTTGAGTGGGCTAAAATCATTAGTAGTAGTCTCTCCATAAGTATAGCTATAGGTTAAATTAACATTTTGAAGTTCTTCATATACTTGAGCTTTGACTTCAATACCATCACTAATATTTCCAAGCCACAATGAAACATTTTCAAGTAATTGTTCTGTTTTACTATCAGGATGCCTTAATGCCTCTATTTGCATTTTTTTATGTCTATTCGTGGCAAGATAATGTGCTGTATATTCCCCTCGTATACCTATGAGATTTTTCTCTATATTCTCATCTGAAAGTTCATAAGTAATACTTGGAGCAATACGATCTGTAGAGATATATTGAAAGTCATCATTAAATAGGCTTAGACTTTCTTCTAATCCATGCAATGGAAAATCTGCTATCATCTTCAAGTCTTTATTATTAAAGACAAAACTACTATTTCTCTCTGTTGATTTCACCTCTATCGATATATTCTCATCAAATGCTTCCTGAAATAAAATATCTCGTTTATTTCCAAGGTCCAGATAATCACCTTTGATATTTACAATAGGACTTCTTACCATATTTAGTCTATTTTCATTTTGCTTGAGTAAAAGAAGTGTTTGAATAAAGGATGATTTGCCACAACTATTAACTCCTGTTAAAAGCGTAATATCACCAAGATCTAAGGTTATATCCTTTAAACTTTTAAAATTTTGAACTCTTACACTATCAATCTTCATTTATTACCTCTTTTATCATTTGATTCATAATTTCAAATCTAGTCTCTATAGCACCTTTACTACTAGTCCCTTCAGTAATCGATTTAAAAAAATCACTCTGCTCATTTCTCATGAAAGTTATAAGGTTTTCTTTAAACAGTTGCTTTTTTTCTAAAAAAAGAGTTTTATCTGATATCTCACTAAAGCAAACTGTAATCACATCAAAAAGTGATCGATTTAAAGTATTTGTTCTTTTGTCATCAGCAATAGAACGACTAAAATGATGATTTTTTCCTAGGATTTCTTCTGAAAACTCTAATGTATCAAGAAGTGTATTTTGAAGATTTTTCAGTTTCTCTCCCTCTGTGTTGTCAAGTTTTTCCATAGAATCATCTAAAAACTCACCCATATTGCTAAATGGAAAATCTACCGAAGCATTTGGGGTTAGCTTAAATGCAACAAATCTTAAAATCAACTCTCTGTCAAGCATTCGTTTGGAAGGGACACTAACTACTCTTTTAAATATTTCTTCATCAGAGCAATCTCCCAAAAACTTAATACCATTTCCTTTTTGGTTTAAAGCTTGCCTAATCTCTTGAGCATTAAGAGACAATCCTCCCGTATTAATTCGATTAAAGATGGAATAGCGTACCTTTTTTGGAGTTTGTGCCTCTATTTGATAAGTAACTACTTGTGTTTCATCTATAATACGCTTTAGATTTCTCTCTAAATCATCATATGATTTACCATCGAGTTCTTTTAGAAACTCAAGATTTTTGAGTTTTAACTTCTTTTCTACAACAAATTTTTTAATGGTTGACAACCGCTGTAACCCATCAACAACAATCCATCTATCAGGATTGCTCACATCAAAATAAAACATAGGCAAAGGCAACTTAAGCAAAATAGATTCAATAAGCCTTGACATATTAGTAGGACTCCATAAATTTGCATGCCTCTGAAAATCTGGATTAAGATCTACTTCTTCATATTCAAGGCGATTGATTAGGCTGGAAAGAGAGATTACTGCATTGGAAATTTTAATATCTTTAGTAGAAAAAGGGTCAGTAATATACCCATCTGTCTCTGATTTAACAACATCTTCTTCTATCTGTATTTGATTATCTTCCATAACAAAACTCCTTGTGAATAATTATATCTAATTTATAGCTCATACTATTTTCGCCTTCCCAGTCACCACACTATCTATCAAAGTAGCTTTGTACTCTTTGAGCTTTTCTATATGCTTTTGTTGCAATATTATAGTGGTATCTATCTTTCTTGTTTGCGTTTCAATAAACTTAACAATCTCTTCCTGCTCTTTTATTGAGGGAACGAGTACAGGTAATCTTTTAAAATCCCAATAGCTTAAATTTTGTCTCAATCCTGTACCAAATTTATAGAGCACTTTTGTAATATCTAATACATGCAGATAGTAATGCAAATATTCTGAGTTGAAATTATCAATAACATTCAAATTTAAATATGCACTGGTAATAATCCCATCATTTCTCGCAATACCTGTTCTGAGGCTTGTTTGATCATTTTGAAGATCCATGCAGCGAATAATAATATCTCCAGGTTTGACTATCTGATAGGTCTCAAATGATTCTGGTACAAGTCCTGTTAATTTTTCCTTTGGTTTAATAACAATTTTTCCATAACTTAGTGACAAGACTTGCTCTTCTATCATTCCCGTATTTTTTGTCTTATTTTCATTGTAAATTCTAAAGCCAGGTAAAACCTCCCATCCCTCAGGAACCTCCCCAATCCACTCAACCCCACTATCTTTCATCTTGACATTCGGATCAAGCCCTTTGGTGACGGCATCGTTGATGAGCACCTGCCGTCGCTCCTTTAGCTTCTCGATAAGCTGCTCTTTGAGGGTAATAGCTTTATCTATCTGGGCTATTTTTTTGTCAAGATAGTTGGCAATTTTTTGTTGTTCTTCTATTGGAGGTAAAGTAGCTTTGAATTGGTAAAAATCTTCCATTCTAAATGATGGTTGCATATGATCGGGTATTAATTGTCTTTTATATGCAAATAATGGCTGTAAATGATAATAAAAGAACTTAGTTAAAATATCATTTTTATTTGTAAACATAATCATACAATTTTGAGATAAATTAAATTTTTCTTGTAGATAGCTCAATGTCATTGCTTTTGCTCCAACTGTTGTTGTAAACAAACAGCCTTGTTTGTCAAAATCAAATTCATATATATTTATACTATCCATTACACCACTATTTTCTGTTTGACCACTATAAACATTATATTTACCTTGAATTGTTGCACAATATTCTTTTGTTAATTTAGCTGCATTTGAACCTTTATTTGCCTTAAAAAAATGACCAAGTTTTATTAGTTTCCAATGCTCAGGAACCTCCCCAATCCATTCAACCCCACTATCTTTATATTTCAGATACTTCTCCAGCCTACTCATTACCAAGCCCCAATATCTCTCTAATAAGCCCTTCGCTCTGTTTTTCAAGCTCCAAGATATCTGCTGTCACATCTTCGATGCTTCTTAGTGGTTTGTGTTTATAAAAGTACTTATTGAAGCTTAGCTCGCAACCTATCTTGACACTATCTAGATTTATCCAAGCTTCATTAACATGTGGTTTGACCTCTCTGAGAAAATAGCTATGAATATCATCTGAAAGAGGAATATTTTCACTGTCTCTTAGCTCTGTATCACTCTCATACTCTACATATTCATTCTCTTTATTCGTTTTGTAGTAACCAAAATTAGCAAGTTGTTCTTCTTTGCAACCTAAATGTTCAAGAAGCTTTTCTAGCTTTTCTCCACCAATCTTGCTTACTTTCTTGATGGCTTTTTTTGCATTCTCATCATACCAACTCACTGCGTTCAGTATAGTATTTTTCTCTGTTGTACTAAGCTTTATTTTTTCTTCTTTGAGTACACTTTCAACCTCTTTTTTAAAAAGATTAAAATCATCATATTCATCTGTACCTATTTTATCTTTTAGTAAGTAAGCAGTATCTAAAAGCCTTTTATGTTTTATCCAAGTATCTTGTGAGAGAAGAGCTTTTTTTTGTTTTGTCTTTAGCTCAATCTGCTCAATTTCGAGATACTCTTCTATCTCTTTTTTATATTTTAAGAAATCCGTATAACATTCATCTCCATACTTCTCAAAACACCATTGCATCGGCTCATAGATAGCTTTATCAAATCGAAGCCCTTCTATAAGCTCATCTCTAAATTGTGCTTTTAACCTTTTTGGTCGTTCAATATTTACTTTATAGTATCCAAAATCGCTATTGTCAAAGATTTTAGAAGCTATTTTTTTCCCATCAACATTCTCTTCACACTCGTCAAATCTTTTGTAAACTTCCATGATCTTTGAAATATGTTGAGATTTTAGTTCGCAGTTTTTGTCTCCAAGATTTTTACGCAGTTTTGCATACATATCATTTGCATCTATAAGTTGCACTTTACCAGATCTATGCTCTGCTTTGTTATTTGAAAGAATCCAGATGTAAGTCGTAATACCGGTATTGTAAAAAAGGTTATTTGGTAGTTGAATAATACAATCAAGCAAATCATTTTCGATGATATAGCGACGGATATTGCTCTCTCCTCCACCCGCATCACCGGTAAAGAGTGAACTGCCGTTATGGACAGATGCTATACGACTACCTAATGGATTTACAGATGTAGGTTTCATCTTTTTGAGCATATCCATCAAAAAGAGCAACTGCCCATCACTGCTTCTTGGTGTTGCATCTACTTCCTCTTCATTACCCCAGTAGTCTCTCAGTCGCACTATAAAACGAGGATCTATAATCTCCTTGCCGTCTTTGATATATTTCAAATCACTTGACCATGATTTCCCATAAGGAGGATTTGAGAGCATAAAGTCAAATTTTACATCGCTAAAATCATCCACAGCAAGGGTAGAACCATTTTTGATATTTTCAGGGTTATCCCCTTTTATCATCATGTCAGATTTACAAATGGCATAAGTCTCATCATTTATCTCTTTTCCATAAAGATAGATATCTCCTTCGGCTCTTATCTCGCCATTTGGATCTTGTATAAAGTTTTGAGACTCAGTAAGCATTCCACCACTTCCACAAGCAGGATCATAAATTGTCATGACAGGAGGTAAATTCTCTTTAATGGGATCAAAAACAATATGCGTCATCAAGCTGATTACTTCTCTTGGAGTAAAGTGTTCTCCGGCTTCTTCGTTATTATCTTCATTGAATTTTCTGATTAGCTCTTCAAAAACATAGCCCATTCCAAGATTTGTAAGAGGAGGAAGTTTTTTACCATCTGGATCGAATGTTTCTTTATCAGTTAGATTGATGTATGGTGAAGTAAACTTTTCGAGGACATCAAGTAAAACATCTTTATCTGCCATATGTTTGATTTGTGTTTTTAACTTAAATTTTGAGATAATCTCTTGCACATTATGGCTAAAGCCATTGAGATACTCTGTAAAGTTTGCTTCAAGTAAATTAGATGAGTTGGTTGCAGTGTCATAGAGCTTTTGCAGTGTCCATCTACTTGTATTGTAAAATACATATCCACCGGCATCTCTTAACCCCAGATCCATCTCTTCTACATCGGTAGCACCTAACTCTTCTTTTTGAAATCTAAGCTCTTCAAGAACAGCATCTTTTGTAGGCTCTAGGAGTGCATCTAAGCGACGAAGAACAACCATGGGCAAAATAACATCTCTATATTTTCCACGAACATATACATCCCGAAGACAATCATCTGCGATTGACCATATAAAACTTACCAATTTATTATGTGCTGCTTGATTCATTTATCTGTTTCCTAAAAAGTTATTGTGAATTTGCTCTATATCTTTGTTTAATTTTTCTATTTCATTATACAGTTTTAGTTCATTTTCAAAGTTTAAAAGTGTTTGTTTTTCCTGTTCTTTTGTTAAAACAGGAACACCAAGCTTTTTTATCTCTGCTGTTGCTATCTGAGGCATAGCTACACCAGCAACAAGTGAAGATAGTATTGTTTGCCCAACTTTTGATTTGAAGAACATGTATAGAGCGATTGCTTTTTCTTTTTTCGCTTCATCTTGTATTCTAATGACTTGAATTGCTTGTGAAGCTATCATAGCATCGCTTATTTCACCAATAATGGCTACTTTTCCAATTGTTCCTTTTGTGCTAAGAAGTACATCATAAGGCTCTAATTTATAAGTATGAAGCCGTTTATATTGAGAGCCTATCTGTTTAATTTTTCCACATTCCAAGGTATATCCAGCTTTGCTAAAATCTGATGGAGAGATTTCATAAACTTCTTTACCTTCCCCCTCATCTTTAAAAAGTTGTGATCTTTTGATGTCTGCAATATCTTCAAGATTTACTAGTTCAAATTGCTCTAATGTTTTTTGTAACTCTTTAGCCTCTTTTGATATCACATATCTGTCAATTGCAAGTGTATAATTATTATTTGCAATCTCTTTATTTGTAACCATACAAGATATATTTTCTATCTCTTTTTTATTCTTATAGATATCTAATATCTTATCAAGCGATTTAAACACTAACTTTCTTCCATCTCTTCTGATAAAGCTTTCATCTTTAAGATTGACAAATAGTACTTTTTCGTCATTTTTTTTCTTATTTATTACAAAAAATGTAGTCTCTATAGATGTTGCGCTATGTAAATTTGGAGGCAATTGAATAATCGCTTCAAGCCAGTTGTTTTCAATGAGATACTTTCTAAACTTCTCTTCATTACCTGATCTATATGTAAAACCTACAGGCATTAATACTACTGCTTTTGATTTTGTTTGGGCTAAGATATGTTCAAAATAAGCAATATCAAGATTTGTTCCTTTATGAAATTGAAATCTATGAAATCTATCTTTGCTTGTATCAAGTCCTTTCTTTAGACTTAATGGCGGAAAAGACAACACTGAGTCAAACTGTCTTAGTAGGTGAGGGGCATCAGGATTTAAGAATTTTGGGTTTTCTAATGGATTTTGGAATGCAATGTCCATTAATGACATAAGCTTTGGATACTCTATGTCTTTATTTTCAATAATTTTGATATATTCTAAAATTAGAGGTAAATATGTTGAAGTTACATAAGAGCTATCATAAGCATTTTCAAAATAAACTTTTTTGTCTGTGTCAGAAAATACAGAAAATGTATTCGTAAATGGTATATAAATTTCTTTGCTATCATTATTGAGCAATTTATATCCCAATATCGTGAGTTGATTAGATACAGTATATGCTTTGGTTGACAAGGCATTTAAGCTATCATAAGCATCCATGACTGAAAAATCTACCTTATTGTTAGCAATCAAGTTAAACAGTTTTATTACATCTTCTACATTATCAAAAGGTATATCCTTATAAAACGCTAAAAACATCTTAAATACATTTGAATTTTTTGATAACTGCTTGAATATACTGTTCATCTCTTTTAAATCAATAGTTTTATTATACACAGTATCAAAAGTGAACTCAGTATCTAATTCATTCTTATCTGACATAATCTTCCAAGCTTTTAATAAGAATAAAAAATTTAATTCTGCTGCTCTGCCCAATAATGATTTATTATCTAAAAATAATTCTTCTAATTTCATGTTATCCTCACTTATAAATATTATATGTTGTAATTAAAGTATCGTTGTCCAGAACCACAATTACACCACCTTTATCCATGACTCGCAGTAACTCTTTTCTAATTGAATCAATCTCATCAATTACTTTTTGTGTGGCTTTTTTGTTTAGAATCAATTTATCACCGTTATTTTTCCCAAACTCTAAAACCAGATCTAGTAATCTTTTTGGTAAACCTCTTTGAGACATTCTTGCTTGACAATGTTTTGTAGTCACCATTTTATCTTCCTTTAGTTTGGTCTTTACTTAATTATGTTGAAAGTCTAACAAGTTTTTAAAATATTGTCAAGTAGTAAGGAGCAAACTAATTAATAATTGTATTTAAACTTGCTTCATATTTAAAAATGTCTAAAACCCTTCTTGAAGTACTTATTTATAGGAGTTTGAAGCATGTTTTGGCAAAAAAATCGTATTTTTGGGTCTGAAAAAAAATATACAATTTTGCAACCGGTTGAAAATAAAAGAGTTCTTTTATAAATTTTGCGAGGGATAAGTAAATGACTGAGAAAGAGATGTTTAAAGTGCTTTATAAAAGGCATGGAAAAATGAAAATAAATTTGGCAGAAGCTTGTAGAAATAGGGACTTTGGCATGAGCTATTCGAAAGCATCAAAATATTTTGGCGGTGAAAAAAAATTGCCAGATTCGGTAATTTTAAAAAAACGAATTTTACCAAAATGGGAGAAAAATAGAAATGGAATAAAAATGTGGAAGTTGACAGAGATTGCAAAATGGCTTATTGAAACGGAGGGGTCAGATGATTAAAGATGATACAGAGAGTAGAGTAATAAAGATACTTAAACAAACAGAGGCTCAGCAAAAAACCGCAATTCGCCAATTTTCAAAGTTGACTTTGCGGGATAGAATTTATATTTGTTCAAATCATAGAAAGTTTTTCTATGATTTGAAGCAAAAAAATGAAGATCTTGAAATTTCTACTCTATCCTACATAGCTTTTATAAAAGCTATTTCTAAATTTATTAATAATCAGGATAATGAAACCAGAATCAATATTTCAAAAATTGCAATTGGTTTAAAAAAATCACGAATAAAATCAGATATTTTATTAGACAGATGGTCATTGATCAAAGAGTTAAGAAATGAACACAAGCTAAGTTTTCGAGATATAGCAATATATTTGATGAAATATCACAAGATTAAAGTTGCCCATTCAACTATTTTTGAAATGTGGCAGAAATTAGAAAAAAATAAGGAAGAATAAAATGGATGAATTAATATTTAAAGATGAACTGAACAGACCTGAATTAACTGTTGTATCACTAAACAACAAGCATAAAATATCACTGCTGAGAGCCTTTGAAGTTGATCTGAAAACTCAAAAAAAATATATGCGAAATGTCGTATTTATGATCGAAAATGAATTTATAACAGATAATATGGCAGATTCAGTTTTACTAAAAGAAGAGCTAATTTTGTTCGAAAAAGGAGATGAACAAAATACATTTTTTCAACTTAAAAGTCGTAAAATCAGAGAATCTCACATCCTAAGTTTAGCCCTTAAATTAGATTCAGGAAAAACAATATACATTTCCAAATCTCAAGCCAGAGCTATTGTTTCGCTTTGGAATATGGCAATGATGGGCTACTCATTTGCCAGAATTTTGGAATTTGAAACACAGCAAACTCTTCAAAGTTGGACGCAAGCGCTATATGATAACTATCTACTTGAATTGGAAAACAAATGATCGAAATTTACTTTATCTTGTTGTTCTTAGCATTTGTGGTAGTAATAAAATTTACTTTTTTCAGGCACAAAATAGTGCCTGAGCCTGAAAATATTGAAAAAAAAGAAATACTCAGAATCCCAAAGAGCGAATATTTCATAAAGGTAGGCAGTTGTTGTAAAATAAAATATAACTACTATTTACCTTCCACATTTAACCATGCTCAGACAAGAGCATTATATGCAAATATAATTGTTTCCAATATATGGATTGAAGAGCCATTTCATACAGTTTTTACATCAATTCTAAAATTTTTAGAAGAGAATGATGATTGTATAAAAAGTGAATCTACAAGTACAATTAAAATCAAAATTGCAAAAACAAATGAATCCGCAAATGCATATAAAGTATATTCCGTCAAGGAATTAATTTTCATGACAGTTGATGAAGTATATAGGCAAATTAAAACAGAATATAATACTAAAGACATTCAAATCATTCTATTGGCGACATTACTTTTTAAGATAAATTTATTGAGATCAATGTCTTTTGTATATGATGATATAAATGATATCAATTGTGCTGATATTTTTTTAGATAAATTTGAAAACTCTAAAAAGGTCTTATATGTAATTAAACAAATCATGCAGGAAACTGAACAGTTTAATTTTGTAAATATAATTTTCCAAAATTCTAAAAAATTTGCTACAGAGTTTCCATATGAAGATAGCCATGAATCACAAAAAAATTTACTTACTTTGTCCAAATATATTCCAAATATTAAAAAAAATCTCATCTATTCTGATGAATTTTCTGTTTCATCAAATGTTCAAAAAGTGTTTTTTTAATAGTTTTTGAACAAAACAATATACCTTATGATACACCTATATTTGGTACTGTTTAGAATTATTTTTAAAAAATGGAAACTTAAAAAAACACTCTAGCCATAGATAAATTTTTAAAACCATAATCGAACAATTTTATATGTTATAGTTTTACATAATTATTTTAAATGACACAAAAAAATTATCGTTGGAGCTCAGTATGCCTACGGGCATATATACCATCGTAATCAAAAGAGCCTAGTAGATGCAAACTAGTAAATAAATGCAGATTGACTTAACAAATTTGCCTTAGATAGCGGCTAAATCTATCACTTAATCTTATATAGCAGGAAGATAAAATTGAGAGGAAGTGTATATTATCAAACATCGATTTTAACAAAGTATATATTTTTTGAAGGTGCTAAAAAAACTCAGAAGATAGATCTAGATAGTGATCATTATCAAAAAGTATCTTCTTATAAAACTATGGAATCATATCGCAATATTTGGAATAATTTTTTTAACTATTTAAAAGAACATTGGTGTTTAAAAAATTGTGAATTAATTAAAGACTATCATGTTGAATCATATATGGAATATAAGCTGGAATATTATCCATCAGTTCAATATATACAAAAAATATCTGCTGCAATTGGTAAGCTTGAAATAGCATTAAAATATTTCACTAAAGAGATTTATGGTGCAAGTAAAATGTATGATTTTTCGATTCGCCAAGATATACTTAACAAATCAATAAATTTACAATTAGTAGCTAACAACTACCATAATAGAACTTATAAAAATCCTGAACTTCTTATCTCTAATATTGTAGATAAACAGCATCAATTAGCAGCAACAATTCAACTTGAAGGTGGAGCGAGAATAGAAGGTATTGCTCTGATAAAAAAAGAACAACTGCGTGGATATACTACTGATGAGATTACAAATACTAAAAAAGGAATCATTTTCACGAAAGAAAAAGGCGGAAAAGAAGGAAATGTATTTGTTTCTATCGAAATATACAAAAAGTTACAGAATCATATTTCAGAATATTCATCTTTTAAAATTAAAAGACAAAGATACTATGAAGATATTAAACAAGCTTGTATTGCATCAAATGAAAGTCCTGAGGGATCTCATGGATTTCGCTGGAATTTCGCAAAAAATAGAATGTTTGAGTATGCTCAAGCTAGCTATAGTTACCAAGAAAGTTTACTAGGCGTTAGTGCTGAGATGAAACACAATAGAGCCGATATAACTGAACATTATCTTGGAGGCTAACTAATAAATTTCGCTAAACTAATCTTACATAAAGCACTAACACTGATTCCCAGATCTTTAGCAGCAGATTCTATCTTAACTTTTTCGTCTTTAGTTACATTGATAAAAATCTGCTCACTTGCTTTTTCACTTGCATCTTTTTTAGGTCTGCCGCCTTTATTCTTTTTTCCTTTACTCATGTCAGCAGATTTTATAAACTGACTCTCTTTATCTGTTATTTCAAAATCATCAAGGTCTTTAATTTTAGCCATATTTTTCCTTATTTATTATTAGTATAAAACTTATAAAAAACTATTTTTTTAGAAGTTTATATATCTCTTTTACAAGTTGTTTGATTTCTTCTTGAGCAGCACCTTTTTTATTGTACTCTTTTACGGTAAGCCCTTCACCATAACTATTTTTATAATCTGCTCTTGTGTGAAGCGTAGTATCTAATAAATTAAAATAGTTACTTTTATCTTTTATATACTCTCGTAAATCTTTGAGCTTATTTTTTGATCGACTATCTACATTATTAAGGAGTACATTGGTTTTTATAGTCTTACCCAGTGCTTGACTTGCCTCTTTGAGGATTTTTCTAAATTTTTGAAGACCAAAAATCTCTATTTGTGAAATACCAACCGGTGTAATAATAAGATCAGCTTTAATCAAAGCAGCTCTATTAATATCACTGTCATACCCACCACTGTCAATAACAAGTAAATTGTTTTTATTTTTAGAGTAAGTACTGATTAATTTTTTAAAATCTATATCCTCATCTTTTATACATTTAATACAATGAAGATTCTCCTGCTCTCGTAATTGATTAAAAAGAAGAGCAGAGTTTTGAGAGTCCAAATCTAACAAAGATAGATCTTTATATTTCTTTTGTATTTGATATGCGAAGTTGATTGCAATGGTACTTTTACCAACGCCTCCCTTTTGATGACCGAATAGCACTATCATAATAAACACTCCTTCTAATAGAGTATTATATATGTTTAATACTTGTAAATAACTAAATAATTATTAAACTGGCTAAATGTAAAGTATCTATTGCAAGCTTTGAAAATATTTGCTACAATCTTGTTTTCAAAAAACAACAGGAGAAAAAAAATGTTAAAAAGAACAGTGTTGCTATCGGCAGTTATTTTAGGAAGTGTAGTATTTTCAGGGTGTTCTGCAACAGCAAACTATTATACACAAACAAAAAAGGTTTCACCGCAAGAGCCTATTGTTAATATTAAAGTGGACCAGGACTCTACTGCATTAGGTTTTATTAACGCCGGCAATGTAACTAGAACCAACTATTTATATGCATTTGGTACTGCTGCACAGACTACAATAGACAATGGATATAAATATTTCACAATTATTAAACCAGAACAGTTAATTAATCAGTATAAAGACAGAAAAGTACATAGTCTACAAGAAGCTTATGACGCATGTGACAAAGGTGATAGTAGTTTTCAGATGGCTCTAGGATATGGGAATATAGTACATGACAACAATTGTGATCATATTGTTTATCCAACTAAACAAGTTACACTTAGTGGACAAGTTATGCACAAAGCTATCGGTTTTACAATTGAAATGCACAATGATCCAAGACCAGACAGTTATGTAACATTTGATGCTCAAAAGATTTTACAATCAGATTTATTGAAAGATTTGGATAAAAAGTATTTTAAAGAAAATGTGAGATAAAAATAAGCAGCCTATAGCTACTAGGGAATAAGTTGGTGGAGATTAATTTCTAAGACTTTTGCAATCTTATAGAGTTGTTCTAAACTAAAATGTTTTTCATATTTATACAGTTCAGCTTTGGCAATATGTCCCACCGAATTATGCCCGATGGCAAGTGCTAACTGCATTTGAGTAACATTTTTTTTCTTCCGTTCTCTTCTGACATTCGCACCAACAGCCCGATAAAAAACTTCTAGTTCTTCATCCGTAAAATCTACTAAATTTATAATATGTCCTATAGGTAAAGTTTTGTATAAGTTTTAGTAGATAGAATTTTGAATAAATGTTCTATAGAACATACAAAGGTATTAAATGTATTTAAAATTATTGATTATTAGTGTACTAATCATGACAATAAGTGGTTGTGGCTTATTGCCTGCTCCAAAAGCCAAACAAGTAATTGAAATTAATAATAAAAGAAAAACTTCATATATTGATTGTCAAAATGTCGGCAAAGAGCAAAAAAGAGTTTTATTGGCAGTGATGCAAGGAACATCTCAGACAAAAAAAGTAATTGATATTATAGAAAAATTTCTAGAAAATGTTTATGGAAAATCCAAATTAAAACCAAGTAAAATAAAAGTCGTTGAACATTATTTAAATTATGATGCTGCTGTTCAATATTGTCAAAACCAATACGGTTCTTCTGCTACCAGCATGAGTGCTGCCAATGCAATAAATTCTATGATAAATCAATGTATACGATTTAACACAGGAAAAACACTTCGTACTTATACCACTGTAGGGCCAAATGGAAAAACAGGTTATCATATAAAAAGTAAAAATCCTCATATAAAATTTGCATATCAAATTCATCTTCGTTACAATAATCGGGAGAGTTATTATAATATTTATCTTTTAGATGATGGAAAAAATCTTCTGCTTTATAGAACTTCAAGCTCAGATTGTTTTAAATATAGATGGTTTACAAAACAGATTAAAGAACTTTTTGAAAAAAACAATATAAAATATTTACAAATTGAAGAATATACCTTTTAAGAAGTTTTAAGAGAGCCTGTAGCACTAAAAAGTGCTACTAAAAGTTACTTGACACGGAATTTTAAACGGTCTCTTTTTTTCTTAAATCTTCCATCGTTATCTGTATAAGTTTTGTTATCAAAAAACTATATTAGAGACATCTTTTAAAATTTGAGTTTCTATATTTTACTAAAAAAGACTTGGATATTTTTTCTGAAAATTTTCCTTATTTTGACTATTACACTTTTTTCCTGTTATTATATGTGTAATGATGATTGATTTTATCTTATCATCTTTTTTAAATGTACTTCCAATAAGTACAATTTCATCTTCAATTACCTGATAAATAAAAAACTTATTCATTATGAATGCTGTCCCATAAAATTCACCATCGTAAACAATAAAATCATGTAATTTATCCTCATATAATACTTCGTAATGCTGATTTTTAGGCTTGTTTTTCTTGAAGTGCTTATACATCACATGATAATATACTTTTGCTATATTTATTGCACTAAAATCACTTTGTTCAAAACTATTGATTAACTTTGAGTTGAGATTAAAAGCTTTAAGATCTTCCATGTTCATTATTGATTTTGATCGGTACAGTCTTTCGTATTTGAGATAAAAATCAGCGAGCACTTTTTCGATATTTTCTTTTTCATATATGGTATATTTTTTCAATGTGCATATCTGAACATTATTAAGTATGATATTTTTTAGAGATTCTTTCATGTAGTGCGGGTGCTTTATTATTTGTCTTATATCAATAACCAAAGTGATATATTGTGAAAAGTAGCATAAACTTTTATAGCTTTCCCTCTCTCGTTCATGTGTTAAAAAACGAATTCCAAGAAGACCAAGATTGCTTTCAAAGAAAATATCCATTCCTTTTTTATCATTAAAATTAATTTCATTATAAAATTGGACATATTTGCATCTATTTAAAAATGGGACCTTATAGCATTTTAGTATATCCTTGTCATTCTCAATATAGTTAATTTCCTTTAGGATTTGCATGGCCATATCTCTTATTGAAACCCAGTAAGAGTACTTACAAGGTTCTTCTGCTTCTTCCCAGTGTGCAAAGTGATGTATATTTGAGTCACCTTGTTTACTTACAAGACGCATTCTACAGCCAGGACATATACAATCACATTTTAAGCCCCTTTCAACTTCATCTACTCCTACATAACGATTCAATTTCTTAGAGAAGGCATAAGGTATATGGCTCTTAAATATATTATTTGATAAATTCATTCAAATTACCTCTATATTTCTTGTGTATTTGCATCTTGGATAGCTTTTGAATCCATAGAATTGATTTCCAATATTTTTTCCTCTTCTTGCTGTTCTTAGAATTAAATCATTGCCACATCGAGGACAGATCAAACTATCTATAGATTTAGGCTTGTTATTCTTAGTGTTTGGCGATGAAACACTTCTTTTTGATTTAAGATTTTCAACATGTTCTCTATTTGTTTTAAAACCTTTTGCGAGCTGTGCATCTTCAATCTCTTCCACCAATCGCCATATCTCTCTAGGAGTAAATAAAACTGTTTGATGTGACTTAATAAACTTCAAGAGCCCTAGAGGATAAACAACATTATTTGGCATATCTGTTTTAAAGGTAGCTTCCCCAACAAATACTACAACTGAAAATATCTTATTATCATCAAGGTTTAAAAACTTTTGAAGTGTCTTTACATGTTTATAGTTTTGATGGAGAGGGTTTTGAAAAGTATTCTTTTTCCCATAAATTGATTGTGTCCAGACCTTTGAGTGTTCACTTCCAAATATCCATCCTTTATAGTTTTTTGTCTCTATTACAAATACACCATACTGCGAAACTATTATATGATCTATTTGAGTAGTACCCTTATCAGTTTTTAATGTAACATTTTTCAGAAGTTGGTATTTTTTCTTATCCAGGACAATGTTTATGACAAAGTTAAGAACTCCTTCACCCACCATACCTTTACCTATAGGTGATTTGAAAAATGCAACAATCACTATTATAGGCAACAGCCACCATAGTTGTAACAAGGAAGCAAGTATCACTGAAAAATCAAGCATATTTACTCATTATCTTTCTTAATAATATTATCTGTTATATTTTTGGAGATTTTTTTCATTCTTTTGTTAAATGCATCAGAGAACTCATCATCACAATATGGCTCATGAACGACTAAACCTAATTTTAAAAACTCGTTTTGTTGATAGAGGATCTTTAAATAGCTCTCAATCAAGCCTACATCAGTTGATTCCCTATTGAGTGCTTTTTTAAATCTTTCAACAAATTGTTTTATTTCTATTGCATTATCACTTTCATTGATTTCATAAAAAACTCTCTCAGCAAATATATTTTGTGATAAACCTAGTTTTTTGAGCCATTCCTTGAGTTCTTCTTGCTTCTGTTTGAGTTCATGCTTCATATTGTCCCTAATTGTCCCTTTTACTTATTTTACAATTCTACCAACCTAAACCTTTGTTTAGGAATAAATCAAAAGGAGCCATCATGGCTAAAAGTACAAAAATGACAACAACAGCAGCTGCTAGAATTCAATCAGGTGCAGCTAAAGCAAATGGCGGTGGTGTACCAAAAGGGCATTTCGTAGGTAGAGCACAAAGAGGTGCTGCACATAATTTAAATAAAGGAGGCAAATAAAATGGGTAAATCAGGCGGATGTACTCCTCCAAATGGACCGAGTACAACAGGTAATCCATCAGGCGGCGGTAGAGGTAACTGTCCTAGTAAATAAATTTTCAGTAGAGTACATTTACTCTACTGGCACTGGACAGCTTTATTCTCAAATATATCTAAAAATTTCTCTTTATCCTTTCTATAATCATCATAGTCTATGCTTTTCATTGTATGAGATAATGCACAAATGCATATTGCTTTTTTCTGTCTAATATGAACTCTTCGTAATGGTTCAGAATATGCAGATACGCAACTGTTCACAATTGAATATTCAGTAGCTATAGGGTATCTATCTTCACTCTGCATATGTTTACCAATCTGATATGCCGGTGTTACTCCAAGAATAAAAGCTGTTCCTGCACCTAGCACTTTTTTTGTGATCTTACTATATCTCCATTTTGTTAAATCTTTTTCACATTTTTTACATTTTATTTCAGAAGAAAGCTTGATTATATTTTCCTCTTCACAGTTTGGACATAATATCTTTAATTTTGATTCAGATTTTTCCAATAAATATTTCCTTTGATTTTAATGCTCAAAATTATATCCTTTGTGCAGTAAATTTTAATGTATAAGGTTTATATATTAAGATGAAGAGAAAATAATATCAGTTCAATTTTCAAATACATATAGCCTCATATACAATCTATAGTTATAATGCCCCCCCTAAAATCTAAGACAAAAAACCCAGAAAACCTTTTGGTTCATTTGTATCAAAAAAGCCACCCAAACTTTTCATTAAGATAGGCTCTGAAACTTTCAAATATATCAAATATTGCTACTGCAAAAACAATAAGAACAAAAGCTGTAAATAAAAGTACTTCACCATATTCATGAAAATATATTCCCACAACAATTGGAATCACTACAAGTGTACCCATGACAAGCAATGGTGTATATTTTTCATACTTATCAAGTATACCACGCTCAACAACTATTTTTTCAAACCCAAACATTAAAATTGCAGTTAGAATAATATTCATAAAGAAATCAAAGCCGGTGATGTAATGGTGATGAATACCCAGACGCATTAAACCTTCATTGTAATCAAATAGCATTGTCTCAAATCCGACCATTCTTTCCTCTCCTCTGTTTTTATCGTTGTTTGCACTCATCGGCACGAATCATTAAAGAGTTATAAATAACTCTTACTCATCCTTTATTTGTTCTGACAAACTCTCATTCTTCAATGCCTCACAAAACCTAATTTCAATAATTGCATCACCATCACTCAAATGATATTTATCAAAGAGGTACCATCCTCTCTTTTTAGAGACAAGACGATTCACTCCAACTGCTCTGCAGAGCAAAACTTTATTGCTATTAAATGCGTGCATAGTATTTTTGTATCTTACTTTGGAATCATTTGCATCCCAAAACAGCATAATCACTAAAAGAGCAGTAGCACCATACATAAAATAGGGTATTTTAAATTTTTTCCCTTCTGCTTGCACTCTTCCTATTTCATAAATAGTTAGTAATAAAGTAGCAAATATAACTAATATCGCTATAATCCCAAAAAAAGGATTTATATACTCAACTTTCGCACATAAAACCTAACTCTTTTTGAGTATAAGCACTGAGAACAGCGATAATCTGTAAGAAATTTTTATTCTCCTTGGCAACATTTTGTATTTCAGAGATTTTTGTGAGTATTTTT
>Ga0256837_1000760_pt1 | contig 25422 bp, 26 predicted proteins | sample 4562384metaG_FD_185976 | JGI IMG/M metagenome (GOLD analysis project Ga0256837, IMG submission 185976) | Hydrothermal vent microbial communities from Guaymas Basin, Mexico - 4561-384 | ecosystem: Environmental > Aquatic > Marine > Hydrothermal vents | place: Mexico: Guaymas Basin | collected... | reverse complement strand
TGAGCACAACCAGGACAAAGAAGGTTTGCACCTTCAAAACGGTCAGCCGATGTTGAAAACTCTTTTAAGTTTTTTATTTTTTTCATTTCACTCATAAAAACTTCCTATAAATAAGCTAGTTTCGGTCCACGAACACCGATAAACTGTTGTTGTTGCGTTAGAACTTTACCAGCATCAGCATTTGCTTGAAGCTCAGTATAAAGATCAACTAAATGTTTCTTAGTCAAGTCACGACCACCAAGACCATAAATATAACCAGAAAGTAGCATTTTGCTATCTGTATTGAAAAGTGAACCTGCAATCTCATTAAAGAGCATACCTGCAGCACCGCCTGGAGCTGAACGATCAAGCGCAGCTACAGCTTTTACATCTTTGAGTGCATCACCTATCGCTTTAAATGGGAATGGGCGGATAACTCTAAGTCCAACTACACCAGCTTTGATACCTTTTTGCTCTCTCATTTCACGAGCAACTTCGCGAGCAGTCTCAACTGAAGTACCCATACATACTACTGCTACATCAGCATCTTCCATATCGTAACACTCAACTTGATTGTACTTACGACCTGAAAGTTTTTCAAACTCTGCAAAAGCCTCATCAATCTTACCTGGTACGATTGTCATCATATCGTTGTGTTGACGAGCTTTATGTTCAAAGTGCCAATCTTCCTCAGTTTGAACACCATGAGTTACAGGATGATCAAAGTCAAGCATATCGTTCATTGGCTTGTACTCACCAACAAAACCATAAGCTTCATCATCAGTAAGTGTTTTTACACCTTGTGCAGTGTGTGATGTCATAAAACCATCTTGGTTTACAATCGCAGGAATTCTTACATCGTGATCTTCAGAAACTTTAAACGCGATAAAGTTTAAGTCATAAGCTTCTTGTGGACAAAAAGCATCAAACTGAATCCAACCACTATCTCTTACCATATACATATCTGAGTGATCACCATTAACATTAAGTGGAGCAGCTAAAGCACGGTTAACGATGTTAAGAACGATTGGTAAACGCATACCTGATGCTTGGTAAAGTGTCTCAGACATAAGTGCAAGACCTTGTGAAGATGTTGCAGTTGCAACACGACCACCTGCAGCAGCAGCACCGATACACCCTGACATCGCAGCATGTTCAGACTCAACCATTACAAATTCACCCTCAACATAGTTGTCAGACTTGAACTTTGCATAACCCTCAACAATAGGAGTTGATGGCGTAATTGGATAAGCAGATACAACATCTACCTGAGCTTGTCTTAATGCTTGAGCAGCTGCAAAGTTTCCATCCCAAACCTCAACTTCTCTTAATTCCATTTTATCAAATGCCATCTATTTCTCCTTCTCTTCTTTTTGCGGCCAAGAAGCTATCTCAGTCTCTTCATCTGCCTGTTCTGGAAACATTAAAAGTGATTTAGGGTTTGTAGGACAAACCTCAACACAGATTCCACACCCTTTACAGTGATCCATATCAACACCAATCATCTTCTTATCACGTGAGATGATAGAGATATCTGGACAATAGATCCAACAAAATTGACAATCGATACAATAATCTTTGTTAAATATCGGCTTTTCAATTCTCCAGTCAGCAACACTTGCAGTAAAAGAGTTGTTGCTTGAGTAGTTACGCTCTTCCTGATGTGTTGTTGCAATAGACTCCGCTGCTGCGCCATCAAATGAACGAAGCATAGCTCCGATTTCAAATTCATCCCATCCTGTATTTGCCATTATCAGCTCCTTACTTTACTTCATCATATGCACGCTGAATAGCAACCATATTAGCGTCAATAATTTTTTGTGGTAATTTTTTAAGAATTCTTTGCATACTCTCTTTAAAAAACTCTATATCATACATACCAGAGATCTTCATAAATGCACCTAGCATCGGTGTATTTGGGATAGGGCGACCAATAGTCTCTTGAGCAATCTTGATACAATCCACAGTATAGACCTCTTTACCTTCTAACTTAGGTTGAGCTTTAATCAACTCCTCTTTAGATAAGTGAGTCGTAATGATATACTTGGTTGTATCTTTGTGGTTAATTGTAACATCAGATGTGTACACTAAAGCTGGATCAATCACAAAAACATAATCTGGCTCCATATACTTCTCATGGTTCATAATCATCTCATCATCAACACGGTTATATGCTGTCATGGCAGCTCCACGTTTTGCTGATCCGTAAAATGCGAATGCTTGAACATGCTTACCTGTTGTCGAAATTACATCCGCCAACCCTTTTGCACCTGTTACGGCACCTTGACCAGCACGACTATGCCATCTAATCTCTAGCATAAATTCTCCTTCAATTGTTTCAAGAAAGTTTTCTAACTTTTCTGTAAATACTATTTAGCAGTATTTTAGGCTACCACCACTTAAATATAGCTTGAAAAAACAATATTATTTTTTACTTTGCAACCATTTGATCGCCTCTAATGCATCACTAAAAATCAGGTCTGTATGCTGCACAAGAACCTCTTTAGAGTCGTATCCACTCAGCACTCCAATAGAGTTTACTCCTGCATTTTTTGCACACATTAGATCAAGTTTTGTATCGCCAATCATCCAAACCTCATCCTTCTCAAACCCCTCAAGAGCCTTTAAAATAGGCTCTTTATGAGGTTTTGGATTATCAACATGCTCACGACCGACAAGCACTTTAAAATACTGCATCAAGTTAAAATGCTCCATAAGTATTTGTGAGTATCTTCCTGTTTTTGTTGTTACAATACCAAGCTGAGCAAAACTACTTGCTAGAGTTACAGCTTCATATGCACAAGGCAGTAATTGTGTTTTTTGTGTAGATATCTCTCTGTAGTGTTCTTTATAGGTTGTTACAAAATCCCACACTTTTTCTTTTTGAACTCCAAGCTGTGCAAACATAATATCAAGTGGATACCCAATAAGTGCCTTAATCTCTGCATCTGTCGGATGCTTTGCATCATGCAGATCGTAAGCATTGTGAAAACTCTCTAAAATTGCTTCTGTTGAATCAATAAGTGTTCCATCTAAATCAAAAAGTATTATCATTCTTTCTCCCATTGAATATAGTTATGCCAAATTCCACTTTGGGCATTCTCTACATTCTTAATTTTATTGTTAACTGCGGTTATTGTGTTAGGGATATATAAAAACAGATAAGGGTTATCGTGCACGATCATAGCAAACATCTTTTGCCACATTTTTGCCAGCTTCTCTTCATCGATCACTTGTTGAGATTGCTCTATGAGGGTATCGAGTTGTTTATTTTTATACCCTATGAGATTAAATCCCCCCTGTTTATCATTATCTGAATGCCAAAACATATATGGATCTGGAGTTGCTGAGAGCCCCCACCCTAAAAGTACAGCATCAAACTTATGAGGAAATACAACCATATTTAAAAATGCTTGCCACTCCATCACTTTAAGTGTTACTTTTACACCCACTTTTTTCAACTGATATTGTAAGATCTCTGCTGCATAAGGACGAACTGAACTAGAGTTGGACGTTACAATCTCAAACTCAAAAGGGTTGTTTTCATTATATCCAGCTTCTTCTAGGAGCTTTTTTGCTTTTTTGAGATTTGGTTTTGGTGCTTTGATATTTTGATTGAAAGCTTTTATACCTGGCAAAAAAGGACCTGTACATACTTTTGCATGTTTAAAAAATAAAATATCTACTATCTCTTCTCTATCAATAGCTAAAGATAGTGCTTCTCTCACTCTTGGATCTTGAAACTTTTTCAAACGCAGGTTAAACCCTAAATATGTATAAGAATGAGAAATATTTTCATAAATATTAAACTTTTGGAAAAAATCTTTATGCAGTTGCCTTTCAAATGCCATAGGCTCAATACTACCAATATCAATTTGTGATGATTTTAACATCAAAAAACGGGTCATCGGATCAGCTACAATATGAAAAGAAATTTTTTCTATCTTTGCTTTACCCTCAAAATAATCTTCAAACGCAACCAATTCAATATTTTTTGAAAATTCAAGTTTATCTAATTTATATGCTCCTGTACCAATAGGAGCTGTATTAAATGAAGAACTCATAAGATTTTTCTCATCTTTGAGTATATGTTGAGGCAATATCCCCATCATCCATGTTTCAAGTGCTTTGAAATAAGGTTGTTTGTAAATAACAGCTATTTTATACTTACTAATAATCTGAACATCCTGAACAAAACGAAACCCTGAAGCATAAGGGGAAGCGATGGCATCTGAAGTAAGAAGTTTATATGTAAACACTACATCTTTTGCACTAAACTCCTCTCCATCGTGCCACTGTACATTTTTTTTCAACTCAAAAATCAATGTTGTTGCATCTTGAAAATAAAACTTCTCAGCAAGATCTCCGATGATTTTTGTTGTATCTTTATTGTACTTTACAAGTCCATTAAATAAAAATCCTGTTATCTCTGATGATGCAGAATCTGTTGCTAAAAGAGGATTGAGTCGAGCAGGATTAGTTGATATAGCTAAATGAAGTGTAGAAGCATTTAGCATAATGCTAAATGCCAGAAAAAAGAGAAAACGCATCTCTTAAAATTTTGTTCCATTGATTGTAAGATTTTTTCCATCAAAAACAACATCATAGATGTATTTATCACCTTTCACTTTTGCTATCTGCTCTGCTGCTGGAGGAATAATCTTAAATGCTTTGATAAATTTTTTAGAAAATTTTAGATTCATTGTAAACTCACTATTGGCTTGATACTTCTCAAAAGGAAGCTCTTTAGCAGGAAGTTTGAAAGCTGTTTGTTTCAGTGTAAAATCTAACTTAGCATCAAAACCACCAAGTTTACCTTCTCTTACTAAAGTGATATTTCCAAGAGAAAATTCTCCCACTTTTAGTTTAAACCCATGCCCTAAAATATCTTCTATCGATTGTGTAAGTGCTGCTTCATCTCTTGCCGTTGCTTGTGCCCCTTGAGATGCTTTTGCAATTAAACTGCGAAGTATCTCAGCTGCATTTTTCTCAACACCTTCAAGAGCGATATCGTACTTAAAATCATCTATTTTAACCACACTTTTCAAACTACTTAATGTAAAATGTTTTATAGATGTTTTTGAAAAAAGTTCGAGATCTTTGCCTTGATCGTTTGAAGAGAAGTTTACCTTCATCTGTTTTACAATAATTGCACTCTCTTTTTTACTCTTATACTTATCATTTACATAGATCTTCATATCTTCTAAATCAAAAGTTGTCATATATGTCAACTGAGATTCAAAGTTTGTTGTTGTATGCAGTTTATGTAAATCTAAAATCACCTTACCGTTTGCTTCACTTTCCATCGCTATGCTAATGTTGTTGATATTAGCAGCAAGATGTTCTGGAGCGATAAGATCACCACTACCATCGTATGTTACACCATCCATTTTCCATTTAAGTGTTGTGTTTTGCTCTTTAAAATCATACTTTTCATCGATATCTTTAATATATCCATCAAAATCTTTAGAAACGATATTGTAGTTTATATGATATAAAACACCTTTGGACTCAAGAAAAGTTTTAAAATATTGATAAAAATCAGCATTTGCTTTCTTCATACCTGAGACAAGCTCTTTTGATAGTGCTAAAGGATAAATATCTATTGAAATAGCCTTTGTAAATGGGAGGTTATAGTATTCAACATCCATACCAACTCTTGTCCCTTGCAAAACTGCATCTACATAAGATGGAAGTTGTTTTGTTGAGTACTGATTAAGATAAGCAATAAGTTGTTTAGAATCACTTAAGACAAACTCATAATGTTTTTTTGTTTTTAAGTATCCACTTTGTGTTTTTTCATTTTCTGTATCTAAACCAAAGGTTTTTAATTGAGCTATTTTATCCTGCAATGCAGTTTCAACAACACTATTTCCAATAATTGGCAATATAGCTGCAATCAAAACTATTATAAGTATGATGAGAGATGTTTTTTTCATGTTTTACCCTTTTTTAGTTGTTTGGGTATTATATAGAAAGAAAGTAAAAAAAGAGTTTTAAAGAGTGAAGATACCCAGAGAAGAGCTCTCTGAGTAGGTTTGTAAAACGATTAACGTTTACTGAATTGGCGAGAACGACGAGCTTTTCTCTTACCTGGTTTCTTACGTTCAACAACACGTGCATCACGAGTCATCATACCTTCTGGTTTAAGCACAGCTTTTACCTCTGGGTTAAACGCAACAAGTGCACGAGAGATTCCGTGGCGAAGTGCATCTGCTTGACCACCAAAACCACCACCTAAAGTAGTAGCTACGATATCTACAGAAGAATCAAGTTTAGATAAAACAAGTGGTTGTTTTACACGAAGTTTTTTCGCTTCAAGTCCACCCAACCATGCATCTAATGAAAGACCATTGATAGTGATTTTACCTGTACCTGGAGTTAACCATACTTTTGCGATTGACGCTTTACGACGTCCTGTTGCATAGATTTTATTTGCCATGATTATCCTTACTTAGCAATTTGTGCAGTGTGAGGATGCTCAGCACCTGCATAAATTTTTAATTTTTTAAGCATTTTTGCACCAAGCTTAGTTTTTGGAAGCATACCACGAGTAGCTAATTTATATAGTTTCTCAGGGTTTTTTTCTAAAAGCTCAGTCATCTTAACACTCTTAGTAGAACCAAAGTATCCAGAGTGAGAAAAGTATTCTTTGTTTGCTATTTTACCAAGTCCGTTGAACTTAGCTTTAGAAGCATTGATGATAACTACGTAGTCACCACAATCTTGGTTTGGAGTAAAACATGGTTTGTTCTTACCACGAAGTATAGTAGCTACTTCTGTGATCATACGACCAAAAGTTTTACCTTCTGCATCGATCAAAACCCATTTTTGATCGATTTGTTCTGGAGTTGCAATTTGAGTAAATTTCATAAACAGAACCTTTCGTTAAATTATTTTATTAAGCAAACGCGAACGCTTGATTGAGTGGCGAAAGTATATCCGTGTAAACTTTAGTGGAGCTGAATTTCAGTAAAGTTTAATAAAAAATAGCTTAATTTCAGTTATCTATAAGCTTATAGAGATTTTCTTTTTAAATAGTTTTAATTCTCACTGCTGTATAATGACATATTACATCATATAATAAAGGTTGATTTCATGCATCTTAGTAAAACTTTATTGACACTCAGTATTGCAGCATCTTTGACAACTACATTGCTTGCTGAGTCTGCTCCAAAAGCAGCCATCAAGACAAATGGGCAAATACTCTATCAACAACAAAAGAGTGTAGATAGTTTTGAAGCTATGTTTAGTGGTGGTGATCTCTTTGGTAGAGTAAGAAGTAACAACTTTTATTTTAACTATGATGCTGATATCCCAAACAAAGAGGACAACTTAGTTGGTGCTCTTGGAGCTAGCTTTGTTTTTCGCTCTGCACTCTATGAGGGGTTTGATTTTAACATCGGTCTCTATGGTTCACAATCTTTTTTTGATGATAGCAGTTTAGATGATATATCCCATCTCAAACCTGCAAAAGATACCATTAGTCGCTACGAGTATGCACTTACTGGCTCTAAGTCAATTTTTGCATTTGCTCAGGCAAATATAGGCTATACCTACTCAAAAACAAAGTTTGTCTTTGGTCGCCAACTTGTTGAGACTTTTTATACAAAAAGTAATGATACAAAGATGATCCCTAACTCTTTTGATGGGGTAGTAGTTACATCAAAAGATATACCACAAACAAAAGCAACCCTTGCTTACCTTGTCAAACAAAAACTTCGTGATCACAAAGACAACCACTCTGTACTGATGTATAATGACTCAGATACGGCAAACTACTCAACATGGACAGGCAATGATGACTCAGCAATGCACAAAGGACTAAGCTATACAAACCTTAAAGCTGCTGGAGAGGATACAGATGCTCCACTTATTGTCTTAGATGCACAAAACAATTCCATCAAAGATCTCAAAATCAACTTCTCCTCCTATGTTGTGCCATCATTGCTTTCTCAGGTGATGGTTGAAGCCAACTACAAACTTGCATTTGATGGTTTTAGTATCACTCCAGGGGTAAGATACCTACAACAGTTTGACAATGGTGCAGGTGCTATTGGTGGGGCAGCACTTACAGGTAAAGTAAATGCAACAAACCCATCTGGCTATGATGATCCAACTTCACTCGATGCAAAAATGGTAGCAGCAAGAGTTGCTGCAAAGTTTAGTGATTACAAGCTTACTCTTGCATACACAGGGATACTTGATGAAGCTGACCTTGTAACACCATGGAGAGGTTTTCCAACAGCAGGATATACTCGCTCAATGGGTGCGTATAACTGGAGAGCAAATACCCACTCTTACCGTATAGAGCTCGTAAAAGGAGCAAACAAAAAGGGTATCTACACCAAACCGTTTTTCCAAACATCTATCCTCTACATAGACTCTGATGAGAGCAAAGCTATCTTTGAAGACAGTTTAGTTTATTATGCAGGTATTGTTCAAAACATCCCTTCACTTCCATCTTTGCAATACAGAGTGCGTTTAGGATACAGAGATTTTGTAGGAAGTAAGACAAACTACAGCACTTCTATCTCAAACTATCTTGACTCACGTTTAGAGTTTAACTATATATTTTAGGCTTTACTGATGCGTTTTCTTTTGGCTCTTCTTCTTAGTACTTCTTTGCTTCAAGCATCTACACTTCTTGTAGCAGCTGCAGCAAATCTTAGCTATGTTATGGAGAGTCTTATAAAGGAGTTTAAAAAAACTCATCCAAACACACAGATCGATCTTCTCATTGGTGGAAGTGGCAAACTTGCTACACAGATACAAAGAGGAGCTCCATTTGATATCTTTTTAAGTGCAAATGTCGCATATACCCAAAAACTTTACAAAAACAACAAGGCCTTAAAACAACCCTCTGTATATGCACAAGGTTCTCTTGCCCTTTTAAGCACCAAAAAACAAAACTTTACACAAGGTATGAACCAACTCCTTTGTAGTCCAAATATACACCGTATTGCAGTTGCAAATCCAAAGACAGCACCTTATGGAAAAGCGACTATTGAAGCACTTAACAATGCCAATATCTTCAACAAAATACAACCTAAGATTGTCTATGGTGAATCGATAGCACAAACTATTGCTTATACTCTCAAGGCGACAGATATAGGCTTTGTTGCAACATCTTCACTCTATGCTCCCAAGATGCAAAATTTCATCAAAGGAGACAACTGGATAGAGATCGATACAAAACTCTACACTCCTATCTCTCAAGCTGCCCTTTTACTCAAACATGCCAAGGGGGACAAAGAAGCAGAGGAGTTTTACAACTTTATCTTTAGCGATACAGCAAAAAAAATCTTTATACAATACGGATATAAAGTTGAATTTTGAACCGTTTTATCTCTCTTTTAAACTTGCAGCTATTACAACAGCTATACTCTTTGTTGTTGCACTTCCTGTTGCATGGTACCTCTCACAAACCCACTCAAAGTACAAACCTTTTTTAGAAGCATTGAGCGCACTTCCTATTGTACTCCCCCCTTCTGTTCTTGGTTTTTATCTTTTATGGACACTCTCTGAGTCATCTTTCATAGGAAAGTTTTTGCAGGAGAGTTTTGGTATTGAACTTGTTTTTAGTTTCAGTGGGCTTGTTGTAGCTTCTTGTTTTTACTCACTCCCTTTTATGGTGCAGCCTTTACAAAGTGGTTTTGAGTCTATCAACAAACATACCCTTGAAGCAAGTTACATCGCTGGAAAAACTGTTTTGACAACCATCATTCGTGTTGCATTGCCAAATATGAAACCAGCACTTTTAAGTGCTATCATCATTACATTTGCACACACCATTGGGGAGTTTGGTGTTGTGCTGATGGTAGGTGGCAATATACCATCAGAGACAAAGGTTGCTTCTGTTGCTATCTATGAGATGGTAGAGATTATGGATTATCAAAGTGCTCATATATACAGTGCCATCATGGTTGCTATCTCGTTTGTGGTGCTTGTTGTTGTGTATAGTTTCAATGCAAAACATACTAAAAGGTTTGGTGTATGATCAAGATAGATATACAAAAACAATTATCCACAGCATCTCAACCTTTACACCTACAAATAAAGACAACCCTGCAAGAGGGAAGTTTTGTAGGTATCTATGGTAGAAGTGGTAGTGGAAAAACAACACTTTTAAGAATTATTGCGGGGCTTGAAGATGCTCAAGGAAGTATTCAAGTTGCACAAAATGTATGGCTAGAAGATCGCTATAAAATGAGTGTACAAAAAAGAGAGATAGGGTTTGTCACCCAAGAGTGTGCCCTTTTTGAGAATATGAGTGTAGAAGAGAACCTCCTTTTTGTTGCAAATGATAAACAACTTGCACAACATCTTTTGGAGTTAACAGAGCTAACACCTTTTGCTAAAAGTTCTACAACACACTTGAGTGGTGGGCAAAAACAACGCATCAGCCTTGCAAGAGCTTTGATGAAAAAACCAAAAATCCTTCTGCTTGATGAACCTTTTTCAGCACTTGATACTCAGATAAAAACAAAACTTTATGATGAGCTTTTCACACTTCACAAAGAGTTTCAAACAACCACTATCATGGTAAGTCATGACCTCAACGAGATACAAAAACTCACCTCCCATCTGCTTGTACTCCAAGATGGAAAGATTATCAAAGAGGGGCTAACACAAGAGCTACTCCACCCTCAAGAGGTGATAAGCTACACCCTTTAAACCTCTACTATCTTTACTCCATCATCAAGAAGATAAACAAGATATCCCTGCACTTCCTGTTGTGTAATCTCCCTAACAGCTTTTATGTAAAAACGCACCTGTTCCAAATGTTGTGCAGATGAATGAAAAGAGCTTTTATAATCTATCACTACCCAACTCCCATCATCTTTTTCAACCAAAAGATCAAGAAAACGCAACTTTTTTTTGTAGTAAAGTGATTTTTCTTTAAAAAACTTCCCATCAACCAAAGATAGGAACTTGGTATCAGCCAAGAGTAGTTCTACTCTTCTTTTTAAAGAGATAAGCTCTGTATCATCAAATGTTTGTGCAAATTTATTACATACCATCTCATAAGCATTGGTGATACTCTTAAGGGAGAAATCTTTTAGCATCTCTAAAAAATAGTGCAGTGCAATACCATACTCTCGTGCAAAAAGATCATCATCTTCATCTTTTTCAAGCTCTAAGATATCACTTTGTGTTCCATAGTAAAGATCCTTATACTCTAAAGGTTCAAAATCATGAGTTTTCAAAGGTTTTTGAGGTACTTTTTGAAGCACTCCATACTCTCTTAGTTCCAAATCAAGCAATTCAAATGTAGAGTCTTTTGGTTTTTGGATAATAAAAAGGTTCTCTTTAGCTCTGGTAAACGCAACATAGAGTGCATTGAGAGTATCTTCTTCAACTAAGGCTCTTTCTTTTTGCAGTGCCAAAGCATAATCACTATCTAAGCCCTCCCTTGACTTTGTTCTCAGATAGATTTGCTTCAATCTAATCCCTTCATACTCATATATGATAGTATCTCTTGCAGGGGGTTTGCGTTTGAGTCTATCTACTACGATAACATGTTTATACTCAAGCCCTTTTGACTTATGCACAGTTAAAACTCTCACTCCACTCAAATCTGATGCAGCAGCCGATGTATCAAGACGCTCATACTCAAATAACAATCCTTCAATATCATTATATTTTGCCGCCACCTCTAAAAAACGGATAAGGTGAAAATCATCTTTAGCAAGGTTGTATTTGTGGATCGCATCATACAAAATCTTTAACAAACTCTTTTTATTTAAAGGGATTAGGTCTATCTTCTGTATCTTTTGTTCTATCAAAGCAAAAAAGTTGTGTCGATAGATATCTTTTTGAAAATAGAGATATTTCAAATACTCAAGAAGAGCTTTGACACTTTTTTGCTCTATCAACTTTGTTGTTGTCTCTGTGACAACATCCAACCCCTCTTCAACCAAAGCACCTTTTATCTCCTCACCATCACCGTTTGTTGCACAAAGTATGGCTATATCATCCAATGTGGCAACAAACTCTACTAAAAGTTTCACTTTTTGCACAACACTCTCAAGAAGATCCTCAGAGCTCTCTACACTCACATACCCCCCATCTGCACTATCTAGTACCAACTGTGAAGTATAATCTTTTATCTTTGTTAGAAAAGTTCTGTTTGTAAACTCAACTATCTCTCTTTTGGAACGATAGTTGTAGAGAAGTTTTTCAACATGTGTTGCGTTTTGTTGTGCAACATGATGAAACAAAGCACTCACACCCCCTCTAAAACGATAAATCGATTGTTTTACATCCCCTACAAAAAAGAAACTTCCATTTTCAAAAACTCCTGCTCCCGATGTAATCTCACTTATGAGCGGCTGTAAAATTTTGTACTGTAAGATAGATGTATCTTGAAACTCATCTAAAAGTATGTGCTCAATCTTCGCATCAAGACGAAAATAGAGAAACTCGCTATCATCCAAGAGATGTAAAATCTCATACACCAAAGCTGTAACATCGGAAAAACTAAGCTCACTATCATCTTTGAAGAGGGCTTTTTTACTCTTTTTATAAAGTGCACTCAACTCCATCAATGAAGCAAAAAAGTTTTGCTCTTTGGCTTGAAAATACTCCCTCAAAGCAGCCTGAAGAACAAAAAGGGATGTATCTAACTCAGGGGTGTAACATTTTGCAAATGTTCTGTAATCCAAACTCTCTCTACTAATCCAACTTTTTGAAACAATATCCTCAATCGTTGTTGCATCCACACTTCCAAGAACAGTTTTTGAAGCATTTTTACATGAATATATCTTTTGTGCTATATCATCAAAAGCTTCAAGCACAGCAGATTCAAACTTGTGCAAATCTCTCTTTTGAAATTGCAAATGTGTAAGTTCTTCCTCTTTTTCATAAAGTTGATGAAGAAGTAAAAAGATATCACCAAAACGTTTTTTTGACTCCAATGCCAGATGAACAAGGGTGTTTTGTTTGTTTGCAACTCGCACCTCAAGTAAAAATCTACTCATAAGTTTTATCTCATGTTGTACTGCAAAAGTACTAAAATCAGGCATCAAAGAGGCATAAAGGGAGAATTTTCTAAGTATCTGCGTAAAAAAACTATCTATTGTCATAATCTTTGTGTGAGCATTCAAAAACTCTTCTAAAACACTATCGCGTTTTGCTAAAATCTCCTCTTTGCTTAACTGAGTTACTTTGACAATCTCTTCTAACTCCCCTCTGCTCTCTAACGATTCTAGAGTCTCTACAATCCTCTCACTCATCTCAGAAGCTGCTTTATTTGTAAAAGTTAGAGCTAAGATACGTGAGCTTTTTGCTCCTAAAAAGAGTAAAGAGAGGTAACGAACCACAAGCATAAAAGTTTTTCCACTTCCAGCACTTGCTTCGTAAGCGAGATTGTTGATAAACATAAAATTCCTTATAAAAATAATCTATCATTTTACCATAAAAGATCCATTCTATTGAACATAACCAAGACATATATTAAATATTTGTATAAGTTATTAAAGATATAATTCGCAAAAAAATATGGAGCAGACAATGCGATTTATACTTTTTCTTTCTCTTTTTACATCAGCTATTTTTGCAAATGATGCCACACATACATTTAGCTCAAATGAAACATGTAAAAGTTGCCATCCTCAGATATATAAAGAATACAGTGGATCAATGCATACACACTCTACGCCGCAAAAAGATCCTATTCACAACAGTGTATGGGCAAAACATCCTGCCAATACAAAAAAACAGCACTACGGTTGTGGAAAGTGCCACACTCCTGCTGCATCTAATCTAGATGCTATGCTAACTCCTGGGAAAAAAGCACTTCCAGATCCAAATAACACAACCCACCAAGAGGGGATAAGCTGTGCATACTGCCATCGTATAAAAGATATAAAACTTCATAAAAAGCACAACACAAATATTATATCAACACAACAAAAAGCATATTATGGAACACGAACAGGGCATATAGATTCTCCTTATCACACAATTATTACAGAGGGAAATGAACATATCCTCAATGGCAATGTATGTATTGGGTGCCATTCACACAAGATGAATAAACATAAACTCAATGTTTGTTCTACAAACATTAAAAACGAGATGAATGGTGCAAACTGTGTAAGCTGTCATATGCCTCAAGTTTCAGGAACTTTATCAAATCTTCATGCAACAAAAACCCATGCTTTTCATGGATTTGCAGGAAGTCACTTTCATACAGATATGCTTCAACAATATGTAGATATCAATCTTCACAAACAAAAAAATGGATTTGCTATCGAGGTTCAAAACCATACATCACATGCTCTTTTACTCCATCCATTACGTATGGCTCTTTTAAAAGTTACTATCATTAGAGGATCACAAACAATTCCTCTAAAAGAGAAAGTTTTTGTTCGTGTTATTGGTAAAGATGGTAAACCTGCTATGCCTTGGAAAGCAACAACTACTCTCAAAGATACAATGATCCAAGCAAGTGAAAAACGAGAACTTCATTATCATCAAAGATTACAAAAAGGGGATAAAGTTCAAGTTGTATTGGGATGGTATTTAGTCAATCCAAAAGCTCTTAAAAAACTTCATCTCGAAAATGAAAAAGTGGCAACAGAGTTTATAGAATTTAAAAAAGTTGATTTTTCAATCTAATGAAAATTTTTCTTCTTTGTTTCATCATAACTATTCCTGTTTTTGCAGAGCTACTTGAGCCTATACACTCAAGTATCTCTACATATCTTGAGTCTAAAGATTATACACACTCCAAACAAAAGACAGATGCGAATATATATGGTGTAGGAGCAGACCTTCATTTTAGCAATATGGCTTTCAAAGTAGCTTATGAATATGGTCATAGCAATACGATTCAGCCTCCATTATCAGAAGATTTAGAAGTTCAAAAGCTCTTTACAAAACTAAGTTACGGCTTTCAAAATAATTTTTCTTTTGATCTTCATTATCTCAATATTATAAGTGACAATATTGCACCAACAGAAAAAACACAAACTTACGGTGTTGGTGTAACCTATACATTTTCCAAAATCTCAATGGCACTTCATTATTATTATAGTGATTATCAAATCTTTTCTAGCCAACAAAATGATTTAAGTATTACCTCTAATTATACGATTGAAGATATCAATCTTAAAGCTACACTTCTTGGAACCTTTATCTCTCTTAAAGACAAAGACCAATCCACTTTTAGTAGCAATGCTCAAGAAAACTACTTTACAAGTGCGATAAAGCTTCATGCACACTATAAAACATTTCATGTTGGAGTTGGAGCATACATAGGTAAAAGAGCGTTTGCTGTTATGAATGAAGGGTTCAAAATCCAACATCATGCTATGGAGTTTGATAGAACATATGCACTAGGCTTTGGAAAAACTTTTAAGCCATTTGTTTTAAGAGCACAATATATCTACCAAAGAGCTGAAGAGTTGCCTAATAAAAATGAGAATGTATCTATCAATATCTTACGTCTCATTGCCAACTATAAATTCTAACTATCTCCCACATAAAATCTTGTACTCACAGTACTGACATACTTTTTGATCTTCACACTTCTCAAAAGAGATCTCTTCAATATTTTGAAGATCATGAAGATGTGATTTGAGTAGTTCCAATTTTTGCTCCAAAAAAAGTTCTGGAACTAACTCTATCTCTTTTAGATCATAAAAAGCACATCTTATATCCCCACTCAATGAAGCAGCTAATAGATAGTAAAATTCAAGCTGAAAATCAGTTGCATCAGTAACATTGTTTTTATTGTAAAGTTTATACGAACCTGTTTTATAGTCTATAATAAGAATCTCATTACCCCGTTTATCTATCCTGTCAATTGTACCACGAAGTTGCATTCCGTTATATTGTATCTCAAAGCTTTTCTCACAGTGCAACACTTCCCACCCAGCTCTAAAGTGTTCAATCTCTTTTTTACAAAATCTCTCTAGGCGCTTTTTTTGGAGCAATATAAGAAAATGATCTAATTCACTCTCACCTTGCACCCTCTCAAGTTCATAAGTCAAATCTTTCTCTAAAGCACACAGATCATCATATCTATTTCTCTTCGTATAGAGATTTTTTAAAGCTTCATGTACACTGTTACCAATCTCATACTCTTGCGGCATATCTTTTGGGATAATATGGTTTTTTAGCGACTTAATATATGCATAATAATATTTTCTTTTACAACTAAGATATGTTTTTAGTTGAGAATTAGAGATCTTTAGATCTTTAAAACTATACTCTAAAACAATATTTTCTTCTTTGTAGCTTGGTTGTTCTAAAGAGCTAAAAAGAAGCTTGGAGAGTTCATTTTCATCATAACTATGTTTAACCTCTATATTTAACTGTTTTAAAAATTTAGAACCACTACTCTGTTGTGAATCTACATACACAATAGCTGCCTCTTTTGTTGATTGCAATAACATCTCATAATAGTGTTTTTGCAACTCTTCTCTATCTTGCATTGTTGGGAGTTGTGCATTTTCACGTACTTGTGTGTTGAGAAACATATCTTTATCACTGCGTTTTGGGACATTATGTTGATCAAAATCGATAATAATAACACCATCAAAAGCTATACTTCTTGTCTCAAGTACCCCCATTACTGTCACTTTCCCACCACGAATATCATTTAATGATACCTGCGAAAGTCTCACCAAAAAAAGATTCACAAATGATTTGACACTCATATCTTTCATATATGGGATTAACTGTTCAAACTTATAAAGTTGTGCTTCATAAACTTTTCGCTCCTCTTTAGACTCTATATATTCAGCCAAAGAGATTAATATATCAAAAATATCACATTTTGATACCTCTTGATGATATATTTGAAAAAGTTTTTGATACACCTGCTCACCGATGCGTTTTAGACGCGCTGTGTTTTCTTTTGAATTTTGCTCCAACATCATTGTTGCACTTTGTATCGAACGATAAACACTACTAAAACGAAAAGACTCACCCATAGCAAAATTAAAATTTGTTTTCTCATCAAAAAGTTTCAAAAACTCCGCACTTTTTTCATTGGGCATAACAACTGCTATATTTTCTGGCTTATACCCTTTCTTTGCAAATTCATAAAGTTTTTGTTTTATAAATGCTATCTGCAACAACTCTTCAGAAACACTACTACAACTTACATTTGGTGTCTCTTGTAATTTTGATGAAGATAAAATATTCTTTGCATTAAGAGAAATTGTGTATTCATATCCATTTTGAAGCATGACACCATAGTTTTCCAACTTATTTTTCATCTTCTTGTTGAAATAACCAACTTTAAATACAAGAACAACATCTGTATATTCACAACATTGTTCAAGTAGTTTGAGTTCAAAATTTGTCAAATAACCATCAACATGGATCTCAATTTTTTCAAATCTTTCAACATAATCTGCATTAAATCTATATTTTTTAGGCAAAAAGATAGTATCAATTATCTTTTCTCTATCTAAAATCTTTTCGTAGTTTTTATAGAGCTCTGAGAGGATCTCAACATGTTCATCAAATTCTGCATAAACATCAGCAACCCTTAAAGTATCTATATCACATAACTCTGCACTCAATTCTCTAAAAAAATTAAATATATATGTGGAGTTTTTTAAAAATGTAAAAAAATTTCTCTCTATCTTGAGTTTGGCAAAATTTTCAAAATTTGCAGCTTCTAAAAGCAGAAGTGTACGTATCTCTTCATCAACACTTTTATATCCTTCAACAAGTGAAAGTTTAGATAAAAAATCACTCATCGTGATATAATCTGGAAGGAAAAGTGTATCTTTTTGGTAAGCTAGCTGCCTGTACCGAATGGCACGAGCAGAGGGAAGTACTACTGCAAGTTGTTGCATCTATTCAAATTCAACAGCATCTTCATAACGTGTATCAACTTTAACATTATAAAAACGTTGTAGATCACCAACTTTTACTCTAGCAATTAAATTATAAATACCAGCTTTTTCAAATTTGATATCTTTAAACTTGTAAATTCCATTCTCTACAACAGGATTTTGAAGTTTTTGATCATACTTATGTGTTTCTGGTCGAGATATAAACACCTCTAAAGTTGCATTATTGATAGGGTTATTATTTTTATCCACAATCTTATATTCAATAGTTGATCCAGCTTGATTTAATTTTTTTTGCACATATGAAATACGTAACTCTTTATCAAACGCAATGCGATCTTTTATATAATCATTTGCTTTTGCATCTGCTTCTTGATAACTTGTCATATAAGCATTACTTTCTTGGATATTTGCCTGACTTGTTGTTATAATAGTTGCGACACAAAAACCAAAAACCATTACAATAGAGCCACCAATGATATATGGCCATACTTTTCCACTACTTGTTTTGTTCATTTATATACCTTCTTTTATAAATAGATCTTCTAATATATATAATAATACCATATAAAATGAAACCGTAGAAAAACACCTTTACCCAAAATATAGCTTCTTGATTAGCATCTCCTGGGTCATTTTCTAAAACAACACCTTTTGCAACAGAAATTTGATGTGCAATATCAATATATCCGTTATACATACTTCCTGCATACTTCCCAACTATCTGCTCATCTTTTGCTTTTTGTGCTAAGAGTGGCAAGATTGTTCCACCATAATTTTTACGCAATTCATTAAAGTGCTCCCAGCTATCTGCATAAATCATTGCCATAATAAAAGCTTGAACAGCAGATGCTACTGGTGAGAGAACCTGTTTGCGATCAAAATATTTATATAAAGATGTATCATTTGCTAAAATATCAACCTCAGAGTTGAGTTCGGAAAATGTCAATACAATTGTTGGCTCTTGAAACTGAGAAAGTAACTCTGCTTCATATTGATGAATATCTTTTCCATGAGGTAGTTCTCTTAACATTACAAGCAAAAGTTTTATACCAGTTTTTTGGTAAAGTTCACTTCCAAGTTTTTCTACTTCATGAGTAAATGCATCACGATGAACAACTTCATCTTTATATAAATACTCTGCAAATAATTGTATTTGAAACGATAGTGTGAGGATGAGGGCAAAAAGCCCTCTAGATAAAAACTTCAAGAAGTCCCTACCCAATAAAAAGGTGATTTGGAGTTACCACAGCATAAAGCGTATACGCAGCCATTAAAACAAGGCCCCATGCGATTATTTTATCCATTTTAAACTCCTCCTACTTTACATCTACAAGGTGATCTTTGTTGTTAACATCGATCATCTTAATAGATTTTTCATCTTTTATGTCATAAAAGTTTTGAGCATTAGCATTTTGTACACTCATAGCACTTACTGTTAAAAAAGCAAGAATACTAAGTAAAAGCACAGTTGCAATTAACATACCGGTGATACCATGAAGACCGAATACACTTCTATTTTCATTCATACCTGACTCCTTATTTTGCACTTAAGCTAGTGATGTAAGCAGCAACTGCTTCTTTTTGTTTAGCATTAAGTCTATCGAATGCAGGCATAGTACCGATTGCACCTTTTTTACCATGAGTAAGTACATTTGTAATAAGTGTGTTGTTAAATGCTGCAATACTTGGTGCAACATACTCCATACCCATACCATCACTACCATGACATGCAGCACATGTACCAGCAAAAATATCAGCACCTTCACCACTCATACCATTTGCAACATAGTTAGAAACTTTTTCGATCTCTGCATCAGTAATTGGAGCACCAGTGTTATTGTTAAATAAACCGTTACGATCTGGCATTGGCATTTCCATACCAAGAAGTTGGTTGTTTGAACCATGCTCAATTACATCTTTGATAGTTTTTGCTTCAAGTCTTACATTTAAGTTTGCAGCTTTTCCATCAATACCATCTGCATTGATACCGTGACACACTTTACACTCTGCTAAGAATACAGACTCACCCATCTCAACAAGTCTATCACCTGTGATGTTTGCGTACTCTTTCTCAAATTTTGCATCGTGTGCAGCAACCTCTTCGTTGTACTCACCAATTTGAGAGTATGCATTTACAGGATAACCTGCAACAAAGTACCACATACCCCAAATCATTGTACCTAAGAACATAATTGCCCAACCAAAAGGTACTGGGTTCTTGTACTCACCAATGTCATCCCAAGATTCGTCAGCCAACTCACCTGTTGCAGTATCTGTTTGCATTTGACGAACATACTTGATTACAACAAATACTGTAATAATTACAAGTGCAACAGCACCTGCAACTGCAAGCATATTGACGATATCACCATTCAAACCACCCTTAGTTAGAACAACAGTATAGTATGTTGCACCTAACATAATTGCAGTAATGATAATTCCCCAAAGATAAAGCTTATTCATATATCTTTCTCCTATTTATCTTCTGTCTTTGACACAGCATTTACCGGAGTATCTACTATGTCATCATTGAGTGCGATATTGCTGTACTCTTCATAATCATGACCATCTGCATCTTTTCTGTTCTTATACAAATGGTAAATATATGCATAAAGAATAACAGTTAACCCTACAGTTAATACAAAATATCCATAAGCTTGAAGTGTTGCAATATCCACTACATACCCCTACTATTTAAGACTATTTAAGTATGCAATAAGTGCAACAATTTCAGGAATATTCCCTTTTGCTACTGCATCTTTAACGTCTTGATCTTTCATATCTGCTGCAATTACTTTTGCTTCTTCAAGAGCTAAAGCTTTTGCTTCTTTTACATTGTTACCCATTTTAACAACCGCAGTTGAACCATCTTTCATTGGAACAGGTTTGTTATATGGTACAGAGAAGATATTTGCTACAGTTACTTGTTCAGCAAATGCAGTGTTGATATCTGCTTCGTTTGTAAACATCCATCTATAAGCAGGCATAATTGAACCTGGTACTACAGCAGCAGGATCTTTCATATGGTTTTCATGCCAGTCAGTTGTACGGTAGTTACCTACACGCATTAAGTCTGGACCAGTACGTTTTGATCCCCAAAGGAATGGACGATCATAAGCATACTCACCACTTAAAGAGTAGTGACCATAACGGTCAGTTTCTGATTTAAATGGACGAATAAGTTGTGAGTGACAAGCATTACAACTATTTTTAATATATACTTGGCGACCAGCTAATTCTAAAGTAGAATAAGGCTTAGTACCAATTACAGGACGTGAAGCTTGTGCAAAGTTTGGAAGAATTTCGATTAAACCTGCAAAAGCAATTGCTATAAATACACCTACCGCAAAAAAGAACGGACGTTTTTCTAACCAGTGAAACATAATATCTATCCCCCTCTCTTAAGCGCCCATAGGCGATGCTGAAGCTAATTCGCTCTCTTCTACTTTACGACCAGCAGTCATAGTTTTGTAGATATTGTATGCGAACATCAAGAAACCAGTTAGGTAGAGTAAACCACCAACACCACGGATTGCATAGTATGGGTGAAGTACTGTTACTGTATCGATGAATGAGTAAGCAAGGTTACCAAACTCATCGTGAGCACGCCACATCATACCTTGAGTAATACCTGCGATCCACATTGATGTGAAGTAAAAAACAACACCAAGAGTTTGAATCCAGAATTGTGCAGCCATTAAGCTCTTTGAGTAGATCTCACGTTTAAATACACGTGGAGCCATATGGTAAAGTGCAGCCATAATCATGAATCCAACCCAACCAAGAACACCATCGTGAACGTGACCAACGATCCAGTCAGTAAAGTGTGCAATAGCATTTACAGATTTGATAGCTTGAATAGGACCTTCTAATGTAGAGAACATATAGAATGTAGAACCAAGAACCATAAACTTGATTAGTGGAGAAGCTGCAACTTGTTGCCACTCACCCTTCATTGTAAGAAGCATATTGATCGCTGAACCCCAAGATGGTAAAATAAGGATTACAGAGAAGATAGAACCCATAGTTTGCATCCAGTCAGGAACAGTTGAATAAAGAAGGTGGTGACCACCAGCCCAAAGATAAACAAACATTAAACCCCAGAATGAAAGTAAAGACAATTTATAAGAATAAATTGCTTGACCAGATTCTTTTGGTAAGAAATAGTAAATCATTGCAACAATAGGAACAGTAAAACCAAATGCAACCGCATTGTGTCCATACCACCATTGTACCAGTGCATCATTTGTACCAGCATACATAGATACTGAGTGATACCAAGCACCACCAATAGCTGAACCATCTGGTGCAGATACAAGCATAGTTGGAACTTCCATGTTGTTGAAAAGGTAAAGCATAGCTATACCAAGGAAAGTAGCGATGTAGTACCATACAGAGATGTATAAACTCTTCTCACGGCGAATACCGATAAGACCGAAAATACTCATACCAAAAAGTACCCATACAACAACGATAGCGATGTCGATTGGCCATTCAAATTCAGCATACTCTTTTGATGTAGTAACACCAGCAAAAAGTGAAACAACAACTGCTGCAACACCAATAACGTAAAGTACAAAGTGTAATTTACCAATAAACATCAAAAAGCCTGATTCTGCCATTGATACTTTTAGTACACGTTGACCAACATAATACCAAGTAGCAAAAATACCACTTAATGTAAACCCAAAAATTACTGCATCTGTGTGCAGTGGACGAAGACGACTAAAGTTTGTGTATTCAGCAAGTCCTTCACCTAGTATTGTATTAATACTAGGGAAAGCAAGTTCAAATGCTAAAATTACACCGATGAGCATTCCAACGATTCCTAAAACAATCGTTGCGAGCATGAACATCTTTGCAACCGTATAGTCGTACTCTAATGGACGATTCTCCATATATAGCCTCCTTAAGATTCAAAGCAATTAAGCTTAAGAGGTAGGGTTCTCTACCTAATAAACCAATTAACACCGTATATTAGCAGTTGATTTGTTTAAATTATCTTAATTTTGGACTAAATTATAGATTTATTTGCAATTTGTTTACTTTTATGATTTTATATTTGATTAAGTATAATAGTAAGAGATAGCAATGCCAAAGCATTGCCTTAAATTATCGTTTTATGAGTGAAAGAAACTCTGAAAAGATATAACTACTCTCTTTTGGTCCAGGAGAAGATTCTGGGTGATGCTGTACAGAGAAAATAGGTGCATCATTATATCTCAACCCTTCAATAGTATTATCAAAAAGGTTTGTATGTGTCACTTCTGCTATCTCTGTAATATTATCAGGAACATTATAATTATGATTTTGTGCAGTAATCTCAACAAGTCCCGTTTTTTCATTTTTAACAGGATGATTACCACCATGATGTCCAAACTTCAGTTTAAAAGTATCATACCCATGTGAGATAGAAAGAAGTTGATGACCAAGGCAGATACCAAACATAGGAACTTTTGCCTCGATAAGCTTTTTGATCTGCTCTTGCTCTTTTTTCAGCACAAGTGGATCACCTGGTCCATTTGATAAAAACACACCATCAATCTCTTTATTTTGATACTGAGCTATAATATCTTGTGCATCAAAATCATTTGGTATTACATCAACAGCAATCCCTGCGTTTACAATCTCATTGAGAATATTACGTTTAACTCCAAAGTCAATCACAGCGATCTTAGCTTCTGCTTTTGGAGCTTCTTTGTATGTAAATTCTCTATATGAATAGGTAGCAGATGTATGTTTGTAAGACTCTTTTGTACTAACTTGTTCAATATAATTCACCTCTTCAATACGTGGAGAGTTTTCCAAAATCTTCTTGAGCTCCTCTTTATCACTCACTTCTGTAGAAGCCACCATCATCATTGCACCTTCAGTACGTACTGTTTTTGTAAGAAATCTTGTATCTATATCACAAAGCCCCATTACATTATATTTCACTAAAAAATTATGGAGTGAATCTTCTGCACGAAAACTTGAATAGCGTGGTTGATAATTTCTTACTATCATCCCTTTTGCATGAGCACTGCTACTTTCCATATCTTGCTCATTTACTCCAACATTTCCTATTTCAGGCATTGTAAAAGTTACAAACTGTCCAGCATAAGATGGGTCAGACATAATCTCTTGATACCCTGACATTGATGTGTTAAAAACTATCTCTCCAACACTTGTACCCTCTGCACCAAAACTGTTTGCTTCAAGATATGTACCATTTTCAAGATAGATATATGCTTTTTGTAGTGTTAACTCTGCCATTATTCCATTCCTCTTTTTACAAGCTCTTCACGATAAAGTTTTTCGTGTAAAATATCAAATTCATCTGTTCCTGGGATATATCTTTTTTTATACGAACGGATCTTATCCATAACAGCATCTTCTATCTCTGAAATATCTGCTATAAATGATGTAATTGCACTATAAATAATATTTTTAATACGATTTTCTGTTACATCAAAATGGATAAGATCCTCTTCGTATAGCTCATCAAGTATCTTATGACTGATATCTGAAAAACGCTCTTCATAATCTAAAATTACACCAAATTCTGGTGCTAGTTTTTTCTTAATCATAAAGAAAAGTTGACGCTCATCTGCAAGCATAAACTCAATCTCTTCTTCATTTTCATCACATATATGACGAGCTTTCTCTTCTAATGCTATCTCTTGTTTGACACTGTGTTCTAAAACTTTTTGAGCTTCATAAGCAACAGCTTCAAGACCTTTAGTCATAGTTACTACACCACTTTTATTTAAGTCGATTGCTATTTTATTGGCGATATGGGGAATACTTTTGAGTGATATTTTCATACTTTATGACCTGTCTATAAATTAAATTTTGTCATTTTACTATAAGTTAGGTAAAAGTTTGATTATTTTGCTAAAAGGAGAGTAAGTTCTGAAGCTTTTTTTGAATCCATTTTTGCTAAAATCTGCCCAACAGTTTTTGGTTTTAGAGATTGTAAAATAGCGGCTGCATCTTGTTTGTTCATATCAGATAAAATATTAGCAGCTGATGCTGCTTTCATCTTCGAAAATGTTTGAGCTACTTTATCCATCTTAATTTTTTGAAGTTCTTGAAGCACTTTTTCATTTTTTTTGAGCATCTTTTTGATGTTTTCTTCTTTCTCTTTGACCTGTGCTAAAGTATTGTTTATCGTCTCTTCTTGATGATCTAATTTGGCCTTTTTCTGCTTGAGAAGCTCTTCTGTTGCCGCTTTTAAGGCACTAAGGGATTGTTTTTGTTCATCTATACGCTCAAGTTCTACAAGAAGTTCACTTTTTCTCTCTTGAAAAATCTCTGTACACTCAAAAAGTTTATCACTTGTTTGGATCGCAAAAGAAAGTGTAGAAAAAAAAGAAAACAAAAAGATGATTCGTAACATTTTCTACCCTCTTTCTTTATTTCTGCTGTAAGTCATAAGAGCAATCTCATCAAGCTCTTTTGCCTCTTTTAATTTTTGCTCAGCGATTATCTTTTTAATCTCTTGCAACTCTAAATATTTAAATTTTTCATACTCAATCATATCAAGTTTCAACTGCTCTTTTGCTTGAGCAAGTGTTTGTTTTGCAAACTCTACCCACTCTCGATTATGCTGAATTTCACTACGTTTTAGATCTAACAT
>Ga0256837_1000759_pt1 | contig 25437 bp, 26 predicted proteins | sample 4562384metaG_FD_185976 | JGI IMG/M metagenome (GOLD analysis project Ga0256837, IMG submission 185976) | Hydrothermal vent microbial communities from Guaymas Basin, Mexico - 4561-384 | ecosystem: Environmental > Aquatic > Marine > Hydrothermal vents | place: Mexico: Guaymas Basin | collected... | reverse complement strand
AAGTAACCGACCTTGAACTCACCGCGTTTTATCTCTCCGTGTGTCGGTTCAATTCTCCCAAGCAGTGCTTTTAAAAGCGTTGATTTTCCGCTTCCGTTTGGTCCTACGATGGCGATGACATCTTTTTGCAGGATTCTAGTATTAAAATCACGTAGAAGCTCTTTACTCCCTAGAGTCAATCCCAAATCTTTGACTTCAAAGAGCATCTTTTGTTTGTTGATGCTTTTGTCACGGTTGAAGTGTTTGGCTTCGCGTTGGAGCTCTACAGACATTTTTCTGATTTTTGCAGGATTTGTTTTTGCTGCTTCTCTGAGCTGCATCAGACGCTCTTTTCTTCCTTCGTTGCGTTTAAGACGCGCACGTACTCCTCTTGCAAACCACTCATTTTCCCGTTTTAAGACTCCCAAAAGATTTTCATGCTGTTTTTGAAGTGTTCTGAGATATTCTGCTTTTTGGGTGAGATAATTGTTGTATCCGCCACTGTATTCACGCAGTTTACAATCTTCAACCTCTATACTTTTCGTGGCTATTCTGTCGATAAAGTATCTGTCATGTGAGATAAATACAAGAGTAAATTTCTCTTTGAGCAGAAGCTCCTCTAAAAACTCCACCATATAGACATCAAGGTGGTTGGTAGGCTCATCAAGGAGTAAAATATCTGGTTTTTGCAGAAGTAAAGAGGCCAAGGCAACACGACGCTGCTCTCCTCCACTTAAGAGTGTAATAGGTTTCTCCTCATATCTTTTGAGGTCAAAGTGTTGGATGATTCTTTCTATCTTATCATCTAAGTTCCAAGCTTTATGATGTTCTATATAACGAGAGAGTTTTTCATGTTCGTCAAGCAAAATTTTGTTTTCAAAATCCTCAGATAAAAGTAAAGAGAGCTCATCGTATCTTTTTTTCGCTGCGTTTAGCTCTTTAAGTCCTGCTTCTACAGCTTCACGCACACTATGCCCCTCTTCAAATTCAGGACGCTGATCAAGCATTTTTATCTCTAAATCATTTTTGGTGATACGTCTGCCGCCATCAGCTTCAAGTGTTCCGTTTACTATTTTCATCAATGTGGATTTTCCACTGCCATTTTTACCAATGATAACGATGCGTTCACCCTCATCCACATGGAAATCAATCTCAGTGAGAATCTTTTGTGCCGAATAGTGTTTTGAAATTTTTTGCAGGTCTACTAGTGCCATATATAAGTACTTTTTAATAAGATAATTTGTTTGTAATGATACCCTTTGTGAGGTTAGGATAAACTTTTTTTAAATATTGTTACAAATCAAGATTCTATTATTGATATTACTATAAGATACATTTTTATTTTGAAAGGATATTTTTTGGGTATATTTATACATATACATCTTATAGCTGCTATTTCATGGATTGGTGGTTCAATATTTATGTTTGTTTTAGGTGTGACACTTATTGATAAAGAGAAACAAAAACAGGTTTACCCGCATATTGGACCAATTTTTGGATATTTTGAAGTTGTCTCTTTGATTGTTTTAGTCTCCACAGGTGCTGTAATGATAAGTAATAATGGTCTTTTAGATATATTATTTAGCACTAATGATACAATTATTGTTGAAACACTGAGAAAGAAATTATGGCTTGTACTTATTATGGTGATTGCTACTGTTATTCATTTTGTTATTGCGTTTAAGACAAATAACAAAGAGAGAACGAAATTGCAAAATATTATCTCACGTGGTTCCTCTCTACTTATCTTTTTTCTAAATCTTTTTGTACTCCATTATGCGATAATAATTCGTTCGATGCTGTAGTCTCTTCATAGCAAAGTTCTTTTGCCGCAAACCATGTTGCAATTGCCTCATCAGTGTATTGATACTCTCTTTGATGGAGAGGGATGACACTGTTTCTCATTTTAGAACGTATAATTCCAACAATGATAAATGAGATTAGTAGCGTTGCTCCTGCTATAAAATAATCATAGAAATACCATGCTAAGAGTGCAGCCACAAATATACCGTATTGTAAAAAAAGTTTTATGCCAAACGCAATGATTTTGCATCTTTTTGAGTGCAAAGCGGGAGTAGGTTCTATTAAATCAATGTAGTCACTTTTCATAAAATTATTATAGCAAAAAAGAGAGCTAAATAAACTTTAGTCATATAAACTAAACTTTATTGATAAAACTTGCAACTATTAACTTTTTTTGCTAAAATACTATAAAAATTTTAGAAAAAAAGGATCTGAATTATGGCAAAACATCAATTTCAAACAGAAGCAAATCAAATTTTACAACTAATGATACACTCTTTATACTCGAATAAGGAGATTTTTCTTCGTGAACTAGTCTCTAATGCATCGGATGCACTTGATAAACTAAATATGTTGGTTTTAACCGATGAAAAATACAAGAATGTTAAGTTTGATCCACGTATTGATATTAAAATAGATAAAGAAAAGAAAACATTAACAATTTCAGATACTGGTATCGGTATGAATGAGGAGGATCTTGTTAACAACCTTGGTACTATTGCTAAGTCTGGAACAAAAGCATTTTTAGAAAACCTGACTGGAGATCAAAAAGAGGATTCAAATCTTATCGGTCAATTTGGTGTTGGTTTTTATGCTGCGTTTATGGTAGCAGACAAAGTTGAGGTCATCAGTAAAAAAGCAGGTGAAGACAAAGCCTACAAATGGGTAAGTGAAGGAACTGGAGAGTTCGAGATAGAAGATGCTCAAAAAGATTCTCACGGAACAGAGATCACAATGTATCTAAAAGATGAAGAAGAGGAATTTTTAGAGACATACCGTATTGAGAGCATCATCAAAAAATACTCTAACCATATTCCGTTCCCAATTTTTATGGATAAAGAGAAAACCATCCCGGCTAAAACTGATGATGATGGAAAAGAGATCGAGCCTGCACGTACAGAGATAGAAAATGTACAGATTAACAGTGCAAGTGCTTTATGGACTCTACCAAAGAGCGAGCTGAGCGATGAGGATTATAAAGCATTCTATGAGACAATTGCGCACTCTTCAGAAGAGCCTTTGGCATGGACACATCACAAAGCTGAAGGTGCCATAGAGTATACAACACTCTTTTACATCCCAAGTAAAGCACCTATGGATATCTACAGAGTTGATTACAAACCGGGTATCAAACTCTATATCAACCGTGTGTTTATTACAGATGATGAAAAAGAGCTTATGCCTACATACCTGCGTTTCTTACGTGGCGTGATCGATTCAAAAGATCTACCGTTAAATGTCAGCCGTGAGATTTTACAATCAAATCCTGTAATGAGCAAGATCAGAAACGCATCAGTGAAAAAAGTGCTTTCAGAACTCTCTAAAATGATGAAAAAAGATGCAGACAAATATGATACATTCTACAAAGAGTTTGGAAATGTACTTAAAGAGGGGCTCTACAGTGATTTTGCAAATCGTGAGAAGATCTTAGAACTTTTAAAATTCCATTCACTCAACTCTGATGAGATGATTACTATCGAAGATTATGTGAAAAATGTTGATGAAGAGAAAAAAGAGATTTACTATCTAACAGCTAAAACATCTCTTGAACTTCTAAAACACTCACCAGTGTTAGAAAAATTCAAATCTCGTGGAATTGATGTCCTTTTACTCAATGAAGAGGTAGATACTATCATCTTCCCTATGGTAACTGAATACAAAGAGTACAAATTGATTCCTGCTGCAGATGCGAAGTTTGAAGAGAGCGAAGAGGATAAAAAAGCACAAGAAGAGTTAGCAAAATCGTATGAAGATTTTACAAAAAAACTTAAAGAGATCCTTGGTGAAAGCGTAAAAGATGTTGTAGTTACAACTGATCTTGTGGAGTCTCCTGTGGCTATTAAAGTGGACAAGGAAGACCCGGCATATATGATGGCTCAAATGATGAAACAGATGGGACAAGCTACTGATGCGCCAGAGCCTGCACCGATTTTACAGATCAATCCAAAAAATGAGCTTATTAAAAAACTCAAAGAGACATCAGACATTAATTTGATAGAAGATGCTGCTCATGTACTTCTTGATCAAGCAAAACTTTATGACGGTCAAGAACTTGATGATACTGCAGATTTTGTAGTGCGTCTTAACAGAATTCTCTCAAAAGCATTATAATTTTTTTGAATGAGTGTGTTTTAACTATACACTCATTCAAATCTCGCACAAAAACTTCCAAATAAATTGTATATCACATAAAAATATGATATCTTATATTTATGATAAAAAAACTTGAACTTTTAAATAAATCGGTAGAAAGAGAAGATATTCAGTCTATGCTAGAGGAAGCTTCTCGTATATATACCACTTTGATTACTAATGAACTTGCTGATTTGCATTTATCAGAATATGAATACAGCCCAAAACAGGCTGTTGAAGAGTTGGGGTTAGATGAAGAGCTAATAAATGAATTGGTAGCAGATTATGTATCTCAAATTATAAAATCTTTAGTTCAATTTGAGTTCAAATTAAAGGGACTTCAAGAGTCACAAGATAATAGCAACAGTTTAAATTACACTCCCTTTAGAGAGCTTGCCCATAAAAATTTAGGTGTAGCAAGAAATTTGCGAATCAAAAATGCAGAGATACTGCTTTATGAACTGATGACAAAAGAGAATCTGGATTATCTGATGTTGTGTCTTGAAGCCTTAGAGGTCTCTACGATAAAACTCAATGTTAAACATGCCTATAATACACTCAAACTTATTGAGGTCAAAGGCAGTTTTAAAACTTAATTTTTAAGAGAGTCTGCGACCTGTTCTAATTTTCCTTTATGTTTATTGATGATTTTTGGCTGCTTTTTTTCCAAAGGCAGGGCAAAAGCCAACAGGATAAAGATAAAAGAAAAAACAGTTGCAAGTAAGATACTTAAAACTATTTTTAGTCTAAAGTCACTCATATCTAGTGGTTTTCTTGCTTTTCATTCGTCATGTAGATCCAAAATTCTTTATGTGTATAACCTTTGTTCAAGAAAAATATCTGAAGTACAGTGACTCTGTAGAGTGTTATTAGCATTTTTGCATAAGGAATGAACAGACTAAGGCTTACTAAAAGCGATTGTTGTTTATCACCTTTAGACTCCATCATCTCCTGCATCCCTATATTTTTGCTCAGGTATACTCCAAACATTATTGAAAAAACAAAGTTTAAAATTAATCCAAAAATTATATAAGCTATAAAATCTTGTTCATAAATGCCAATTATCATTATAAGTTTCCTAAATAGTTTTTATTTTTATCATTCTATCAAAATTCTATTATGAGTTCGTTTAATATAGTAAAAATATTACTAAAAAGTAACACACAGCGTAATCTGAGAATGAGAAAAGGAGTGTAAAAACTTTATTTAAACATCTTTACACTATACTAGGAGACAAATTATTAAAAAGGTAATTTTATGGAAACTAACCTCATAATGGAGGGAGTAAAGTTTATGTTTTTAGGGATGGGAACAGTGTTCACATTTCTAATTGTGATGATATTGTGTATGAATGCTATGTCATCAGTAATTAATAAATTTTTTCCCGAACCACAAGCAAGTGCGGATTCGTCATCGGCAGGTGCACAAAAAGATAAGAAAAAGATAGTTGCAGCAATTACAGCAGCAATTAAATATCATAGACAAGGTTAAGGATTATAATGGCTAAGAAATTTATAGATGTAATGGATACAACATTCAGAGACGGTTTCCAATCAGTTTTTGGCGGTCGTGTCTTAATGGATGATTTTTTTCCGGCTGTTGAAGCTGCGAAAATGGCAGGTATAAATCATTTCGAATTTGGTGGTGGAGCTAGATTTCAATCTCTCTATTTTTATTTAAGAGAAGATGCATTTGAAATGATGGATAAATTCCGTAAAATAGTTGGACCGGATGCAAATCTTCAAACATTGGCACGTGGTGTTAATACAGTAATGCTTGATACTGGTTCAAAAGAGCTTATCGACCTTCATGCAAAAATGTTTAAAAAACACGGAACAACTACAATTCGTAACTTTGATGCACTCAATGATGTTGAAAACTTAAAATATTCAGCAGAGAGAATTACACATCACGGACTCAAGCATGAAGCAGTTGTAACAATGATGGATTTACCACCAGGATGTCACGGTGCACATACAGTAGAGTTTTATGAACAGACACTACGTGAGATTTTAGAGAGTGGACTTCCATATGACAGTATCTGTTTTAAAGATGCTAGTGGAACTTCAAATCCTCAAAAAGTATTCGAAACAATTAAAATGGCTAGAAAACTTTTAGGTGATGATACTCATATCCGTCTTCATACACATGAAACAGCAGGTGTCTCTGTGGCTGCATATATGGCTGCTCTTGAAGCTGGTGTTGATGGTATCGATATGGCTGCAAACCCTGTAAGTGGTGGAACAAGCCAACCAGATATTTTAACTATGCTTCATGCAACGAAGGGAATGAACTATGACCTTGGCGGCTTAGAATTAGGTAAAATCTTAACATATGAAAAAGAGTTACAAGCTTGTCTTGAAGATTACTTCATTCCACCAGAAGCGACAAAAGTTTCTCCAATCATACCATTTTCACCAATGCCGGGTGGTGCACTTACTGCAAACACTCAAATGATGAGAGATAATGATATTTTGGATAAGTTTCCTGAAGTAATTGCTGCAATGCAAGAGGTTGTTGAAAAAGGTGGTTATGGTACTTCTGTAACCCCTGTGTCCCAATTCTATTTCCAACAAGCATTGAATAATGTTATGCAAGGTCCTTGGAACGCAATCGCTCCTGGTTATGGACGTATGGTACTTGGTTATTTTGGTAAGACTCCAGTTGAACCAGATCCGGAAATTGTTAAGATAGCTTCCGAAAAATTAAATTTATTACCAACTAAAGAAAAAGCATTGGATTTAGCAGATGCAGATCCTGCAAAATCTTTAGAGAGTTGGATTAATAGACTTAAAGAAGAAGATATAGAAATTACTGAAGAAAATATCTTTATTGCAGCAGCATGTCAAGATAAAGGTATCTCTTTCCTTAAAGGTGAGGGAGAGTTAAATGTGCGTAAAATATCTCAAATGGAAGAAGAGTGTAAAGGAGAAGGTAAAGAAATGAGTGGAAATTATACAGTTGTAGTAGACGGTCAAAAATTTAGTGTTCAAGTTGCTGAAGGCAGCGGTGATGTTCAAGTAGTAGCAGTAGAAGGTGAAGCAGCAGTAGCTGCACCAACACCAAATGCTCCATTAACTGATGGCGTAGAGATCAAAGCACTTCTTCCAGGTAGTGTTTGGAAGATCGTTGCTAATCCGGGTCAAAGTGTAAACGAAGGGGATGTAATAATGATCCTTGAATCTATGAAAATGGAAATTGACGTTGTTGCACCTACAGGTGGAGTACTAAAAAGTATTAATGTTGCTACAAACGACAAAGTTGTAGAGGGTCAAGTAGTAGCAGTTATAGGATAATTAATGAAAAATATTGTAATTAAATTTTTTGCATCAATGGTTTTGTTTGCATTTGCTTTTTCTGCAAATGCAGCAGCATCAGAACATGTTACAAGTACAACAGAACTTTCAGCACATAAGGAAGAGACATATAAAGCACAGCCGATGGGTGATATGGTTGTTAACTTTTTGAAATCAACAGGTGTTGTTGCTTTAGTTACTCCTCGTGAAGATGAAATGAGTGCAACAGGGCAGCCGATGAGTGATTTTCACAAAGGTTTAGGCCGTGTTATTATGATCCTTGTTACTTTCTTGCTTTTTTGGCTTGCTATTGCTAAGGGCTTTGAGCCTTTACTCCTTTTGCCAATTGCTTTTGGTGGGCTTCTGGCGAATATTCCTGTTGCAGGGATTGCAGGGCCGCATGGTTTTTTAGGGGTTATCTATCAGGCAGGTCTCTCCAATGAGCTTTTCCCTATTATCATTTTTATGGGTGTTGGAGCGATGACGGATTTTGGTCCACTTTTATCAAATCCTAAAACAGCACTACTTGGTGGGGCTGCACAGTTTGGTATCTTTGGTACACTTGTTGGTGCTGTGGCACTTTCTCAAGCAGGATTTGTTGATTTTACTCTTCAACAAGCATCAGCAATCTCTATTATCGGTGGAGCGGATGGTCCGACATCTATCTTTATCGCAACGAAACTTGCGCCTGAACTTCTTGGAGCTATCGCAGTTGCTTCTTATAGTTATATGGCTATGGTACCTATTATTCAGCCTCCAATTATGAAGGCTTTAACAACTGATGCTGAGAGAAAGATCAAAATGACGACTCTTCGTCATGTATCTCGTTTGGAAAAATTGATTTTTCCAATTTTAGTTTTAGTACTTGCTATTTTAGTTTTACCAGAATCTACACCACTTATTGGTGCATTTATGTTCGGTAACTTCTTAAAAGAGTCTGGTGTTGTTGAGCGTTTAAATGATACGCTTCAAAATGCACTTATCAATATTACGACTATTTTCTTAGGTCTTGGTGTTGGTTCTAAACTTGCAGCAGACCAGTTTTTAGTACCTGAGACTATGTTTATTATGGTTCTTGGTATCATTGCGTTTAGTGTTGGTACAGCATCTGGTGTCTTGATGGCTAAAATTATGAATCTTTTCCCTGGACATAAAGTTAACCCGCTAATTGGTTCAGCTGGAGTTTCAGCAGTTCCTATGGCGGCACGTGTATCAAATAAAGTTGGTATGGAGTATGACCGTACAAATATGCTTTTAATGCATGCAATGGGTCCAAATGTGGCAGGAGTTATTGGTTCGGCAGTTGCGGCTGGTGTACTGATCTCAATGTTTCAATAAAACACTCTACTATATAACGACGTATATACGTCGTTATATTCTTCTTTTTCTTAAAATCTTATTTTTCCATAATTGATATAATAAGCGGAATAATATTTTGACTCTTTGTTTTATCTATAAAAGCATCAGCTCCAAGCCCTTGTGCCTCTCTTTTGTTATTGTCTCCAGTCATAGAACTGTTTACAATAATGGGGATGTCTCTAGTAGTTGGATCGGCTCTTAGTTTTTGGATTACAGTGAATCCTGACATCTCAGGCATTTCAATATCTGTAATTATGGCAGGAATTTGTGCTTTATGCTTATCTGATAATGCAAAAATATAATCAATGAGTTTTTTACCGTTGTTAAAAAGTTTCATGTTAAGATGAGCTTTTTCAAAAAGCTGCGTAAGATGTCTTTGTGCTGTTTTGGAATCTTCAGCAATAAGAACTGTACCATTTTTTAATTTAGCCGGAATATCCATATTTTGCAGTGTTTCTAGATCTTTATCAACATTAACAAGAGCTTGAGGAAGAACATCTGCAAGAAGTTTTTCATAATCAAGGATAAGGCAGAGACTTCCATCTTCGAGACGAGTATCATTAATAACAACCCCGTCTTCTTTGAGTCGGTAGCTGTCTGGTGCATGCATCTCATTCCAGTTCTTTTTAAGCACTCGATACGCTGACATGATTCTTAATCCGATGATAACACCATTAAAGTCACAAACTAAAATATTTGACTTATGTATCTCTTCTTTGCTTAGCTCTACGCCTAACCATGCCGGCAGATTAAGTATGGGAATTTGCATATCCCGTAAAATAATTGTCCCTTCTAATAAAGGGTGGGCTGAAGGAAGCTGAGTTAAGTAGTGATTTTTAGACTCTACAACCTCTCTTGTCTTAAAAACATTGATGGCATAATAGGCAGACTCATCGCGTTGACTGACCTTAAAAACTAAAAGCTGTAGTTCATTATTTTTTGCTAAATTTGTTGCAGCATCAACATTGTCAAGTACAGACATTAAATACCTTTATATTAAATATCTCTTAATACTACCAAAAGTAAAATGAAATGTGCTTGAATGTTAGGAATGAAATGATAAAATATAGATACTAATCGTTAAGGGGTTTTTTTTGCTAAAAATATTGGGTTTATTATTACTTTTAACAACACTTGCTTTTTCAAAAGTTTATTATTCTAAGGTAGAACCTTATGAGATTCGTGATATCGCCTCGAATGTATCGGGTCAGGTTATCTATACGAATGAAGATATGATAGGTAAAAAACTTTCAAATAAAGCATTTATAAAGATAGATGATCTACTTAATCGTGATGAATTAAAATCTGTACAGGAAAAACTTAAATATTCAAAAGCTACTTTAGAAACAAATAACGAAATTCTTAAAAACTTAGAAGAAGCGTTACAAAGAAAAAAAGAGAATTTTAAAAGAATAGAGTCTTTAAGTATCAAATCTAAGGTAGAAAAAGATAGAGAATTTTATGATGTCGTGAGTAGTGAAAACAGTTATCTTGCTACATTAAAAGAGATAAATTCTTTAAAAACCAATATCAGTGATCTAAAGCTGAGAGAAAAACAGTTACTTAAAACAATTAAAGACAAGAGCATTGCAGCAAAGGGACTTGTACTTTACAGCATTAAAGTGAAGCCCGGTAGTGTAGTAAATATAGGCACACCACTAGCGAGTGTTGCTGATATAAGCAAAGGATTACTTACTATTTATCTTGATGAAGATGATTTGCATCATTTAGATAAAAGAACTCTTTATATTGATGGCAAAAAGAGCAGTTATAAAACTTCAAGAGTTTTAAAAATTGCAGATACAAAAAATATATCAAGGTACAGTGCTCAAATAGTGATAAAAGCTCCCAAGATTTTTTCCAAAGTTTTAAAAATCGAATTGAAAGAGGATATGGATGAAAGCAAGTAATATTACAGCCTGTCCGCTTGATTGTTATGATGCCTGTGCTATTGTCTATGGTGATAACAGTATTAAAGCAATGAAAAGTGGACATACAAATGGGTTTTTATGCCCACATTTAAATCACTATGAAGAGCACGTAAGAATAGAATATCCTAGATATAAAGGTGAAAAGATATCGATGTCGGAAGCTCTTGATAAATTGAAAGAGATTTTCTCTTCTACACTAAAGAGTGATATCTTGCATTACAGAGGCAGTGGAAATTTTGCTCTAATGCAAGAGGTGACTGACCATTTTTTTGCAAATTTAGGTGCAGTTCTTACTGATGGAAGTTTATGCGACGGAGCAGGTGAAGCAGGTATAGTTAATGGACGTGGAAGTAATAAAAACATGCCTTTAAGCGAGATTGCAAAATCTGATGTCGTTATTTTTTGGGGGCGTAATCCACATGTTACATCCTCTCATATCTTACCTTTGTTGAAAGATAAAAAAATAATTGTGATCGATCCTATAGAAACTAAAATTGCACAAAAGGCAGATATCTTTCTTCAAATTAAGCCACATACAGACATCTATTTAGCTCTGCTGCTGGCAAGATTTGTACATATCAATGATAGTCTTGATGAAGAGTTTATTGAAAAATATGCGAGTGAGTTTGATGAGTACTATGAGCTGACGCAAGCTGTAAGGATAAAGGCTACACTTGAGAATATAGGTGTGACTCTTGGTCAAATTGGTGATATTTTAGAGTTGTGTATAGATAAAAAAGTTGCCATTGTTTGTGGTGTTGGTGTACAAAAATATCGTGACGGTGCAGATATTATGCGTAGTATTGATGCTTTTGCCGTATCGTTAGGATTGTTTGGTAAAGAGGGGAGTGGTGTTGCATATTTGGGAAACTCAAAAGAGGGTATCACTTCTGCGTTTGAAACAAAAGCGAAGAGAGTTTCTAAAGTAAATACAAAATTTGATGAGTTTGAAACTGTCTTTATCCAAGGTGCAAATCCACTTTCTCAAATGCCCGATACGCAAAGAGTGTGTAATGCACTGGAAAAAACTTCTAATATAATCTATTTTGGACTCTATGAGAATGAGACAAGTGAAATCGCAGATTTGATTATTCCTGCAAAAACATTTTTAGAAAAAGATGATGTGAGAAGTTCCTATTCACACAATGCACTGCTTGTGATGAATAAGCAGATAGAGAGTAATATAGGTATTAGTGAATATGAGTTGGCTGCATACCTTTGTAAAGAGTTTGATATAGCATTAAAATCAGAAGCAGAATATCTACAACATTATAAAAATTTCGGTATAACTCATATTGATGGAAATGTAGAGGTAGAAGGACGTGAAACGCAGCCTTATAAAAACGGTTTTGACACTGACGATGGTGAGTTTCTTTTTTTAGATGAGTTTGAAGCACAACAAAACAGCAATAAAGATGAGTTTTATCTTGTAACACCAAAAAGTCCTGCAAGTCTGAACTCTCAGTTCAAACGCAGCGAAGTAGTATATGTAAATCCATCTTTAGGCTATATAGAGGGAGAGATGCTTAGTATATCCTCAGAGAACGGAAATGTTATGTTAAAAGTGCAAAATAGCAGTAGTTTAAGAGAAGATACTATTATGATTTACAGTGGAACGAAGGGTGTTAATAATTTAACATCATCCAAACACTCCTATGAAGGAAAAAATGCTGTATTTCAAGAAAACAGAGTAAGAATTTCACGCTAAGAATATTTATTGTAATTATAAGATAAACTTATGAAATAATTTTAAATTTACTTTTATATTGGGGTGTTATAATTACTTACTCTTTACTTAGAGTAAAGCATTAAAGTACCAGTGAAGATATTCGTGGTAATAAAGGAAATATATGAAAAAATTAGTTTTAGGTTTAAGTGCATTAGTTGTAATGCTATTTATGTCAGGATGTTCTACAATGCATATGGGTTGGACAGCAGTGACAGGACAACATAAGTTAGATGATGGTGCTATGGAAGCATTTGATAATATGTTTACATCAGTTGTTGAAAACGGTGATCCGGCGCGTGCTATGATGAATGAGTACAAAGTTGCTGAAGATGTTTCAAATGAAGATGTAATCGAGTCTATCAAAGCTCTTGCAGAAGAGTACAATATGCGTGTAACTGGTGATGTTAAAATGTTTACTATCGAGGATGCAAAAGCAGATGAAGTTAAATATGTTGAAAATGTTTCAATGTGTAGTCTTTATATTGCGAAGAAATTCTTAAATCATTCAAGATATTTTGGTGGATTTATGCCATGTAGAATTATGCTTGTAGAGTATGGAAACGGTGATAGATATCTTATTACTATGGATTTAACATTAGCTATTCACGGTGGTTACCCACTTTCTGATGAAATGTTAAAACTTGCGACACATGTTCAAAAAGCTATGGTAGAAATTCCATCTCGTGCTGCAAACGGTGACTTTTAGAAGTCTCTTTTAATCTCTCGTAGATTATCCCTTCAAAGGGATAGTCTCCTCTCTTTTTTGCCCCTTTTTTTAATATTTTCGTTTATAAATATAACTCTTTTGTATGATATAATTTAGTTAATAAAATAATGAGAATAAATAATGAACATAAAAAACCTAGATAATAAATATATACTGCCAACATATGCAAGAGCAGATGTTGAATTTGTAAGTGGCTCTAATGCAACGTTAGTGGATTGTAATGGTAAAAAGTACATTGATTTTACTTCTGGTATAGGTGTTGTTTCAGTAGGTCATGCAAACACAAGAGTTTCCAAAGCTCTCTGCGAACAAGTCTCAAAACTCACACATACATCAAATTTATACTATATAGCTCCACAGGCTGAAGCTGCAGCTAAAGTTGTCCAAGCAAGTGGCTACGATATGCAGTGTTTTTTTGCAAACAGCGGTGCTGAAGCGAATGAAGGTGCAATTAAAATTGCAAGAAAACATGGCGAACGTGACGGAGAGATAAAAAGATATAAAATAATAACACTCAACCACTCCTTTCACGGACGAACGATAACTACCGTAAAAGCAACAGGACAAGAGTCTATGCATAACTATTTCGGTCCTTTTCCTGATGGTTTTGTATATGCGGATGGCATTGATGAGATAGAGTCTCTTTTAGATGACCATACTGCAGGTGTTATGATAGAGCTTATTCAAGGTGAGGGCGGTGTTGAACCTCAAGATAAAGCAAAAGTACAGAAACTCGCAAAACTGCTTAAAGAAAAAGAGATTCCTTTGATTATTGACGAGGTACAAACAGGTGCGTACAGAGTTGGTGAATTTACAGCTTCTCAGGCCTATGGTATTGAACCCGAGATTATTACTCTTGCAAAAGGTGTAGGTGGTGGCGTTCCAGTTGGAATAGTGATGACTACACTCAAAAATGTTTTGGCAGCGGGTGACCATGGTTCGACGTTTGGGGGTAATTACTTAAGTAGTCGTGCAGTTTGTGAGGTTGTCGATATATTGAACGAACTCAAACGCAGCGGTGAATTAGATGCTACTTCTACTGCGTTTAATAGAGCACTAGAGGATTTTTACGAGTCTCATAAGGATCTTTTTTTGCAAAAAGTCGGGTTTGGTATGATGTGTGGTCTGCGTACAAAAGATGCACAGACGCTAACAAGTATCATCGATCTAGCAAGAGAGAATGGTGTTATGGTCTTAAAGGCAGGAAGAAATACTTTGAGATTTTTACCGCCGTTAACAATTACAAAAGAGGAAATTGATGAAGGGTTTAAATCTCTTACTCTTGCTATTTCTCAGCTCTAGCAGTATTGTTCTAGCAAGTGAAAATAATACAAGTTTAGATGGTTTTATATCAGAGTATAAAAACAGACAGTTTGAGTATGATTATGAAAAAAGTGAGGCAGAGAGTTCTAAGCTTCGTGACTCATGGATAGCACCTCTGCGTATCAATTATAACTACTCAAAAAGTAATCCCTACTCAAGTGAGCAGTTAAATGAAAATGCGGCTATTCGTATGGACCAGCCAATTTTTCAAAGCGGAGGAATCTACTATGGTATAAAGTTTGCAGATGCAAGTAAACTTTACAATGATGTCTCTATTGATGTTGCTAAACGCAGGATGATAAAAGATGCCATCTCTATTTTGATGCAGATAAAACAGTCTGCATTACGTATTAAAAAACAAAAATTACAGATAAAAAACTCTGAAATAAATCTTTTACAAAAGAAAGAGCAGTATTTAAACGGTCAGCTTGACTCAGGTTTTTTAGACAATGCAATCATTCAAAAAAATATAGTAGTAGAAGCTTTGTATGATATACAAACAAATAAAGAACGTCTCATTAACAGGTTTTCGGCTTTGAGTGATTTAGACTACAAAAGTGTCTCTTTGTTACATCTTGATATGATATCTAAAGAGAAGTTTCTTCATCATAATACTTATCTTAAACAGAGTGAATATGAGATACAAAAGAACAGATATGCAAAAGATGTAACTGTAGCGAAGTATCTTCCGAAGTTAAATCTAACAGCTGGCTATAATTGGCAAAAAACCTCTAACCAAACTTTTCAGGCTGGAAATAATTTTTTTAATAATTCTAATGAGTTGGATTATTATGATTATGGGTTTAAACTTTCACTTCCTATAGATATAAATACCTTTAGAGATATAGAGTCTGCTAAAGTAGATTATTTGAAATCTCAGGTTATCGAAAAGGACAGGAAACGAGAGTTGAGTGCTTTGTATGACCAAGTGATGAATAACATTAAAAATTTTGATAAGAAAATTGCACTCAGTAAAGCCAATAAAAAACTCTATAAAAAGTTACTTGATGATACACAAAAACTCTATGCGAGTGGATATAAAACAGAGTATGACGTAAAGACTTTGACAAACTCTTTGGCAATCCAAAAAATTGATACAAAGATATATGAAATAGATAAACAGTTAGAGCTGTTAAATCTCTATGAAATGTACATAAAGGCTGGTAAGTAGGTGAAGGGCGTGAAATTTAGTCAGTATATGACGGAGTGGCTTTATGGTGAAGATGGTTACTATGCCACATATAAAAATATAGGTAAAAGCGGTGATTTTTATACTGCTGTTAGTACGAGTAAGTTCTTTGGTGGGACAATTGCAAAGCATATTATTTCACTGGTAGAGGAAGGATTTTTAGAGCCAAACGCAGTGATATGTGAGATAGGGGCGCATCATGGTTATTTTCTTGCTGATGTGTGTGAGTTTCTCTATACTTTACGTCCTGAACTGCTCTCAAGTTTCAATTTTGTAATTATTGAGCGTTTTGATGATTTGCAGGAGCATCAACGAAACTATTTTCAGGAGAGTTTTGGCGATGCTGTAAAGCTGCAGCATTATAAATCTCTAAGTGAACTTCACTGTGAAAATGCCTTTTTTATAGCAAATGAGATATTTGATGCATTCCCTTGCGAACTCTATTTTAAGGGAAAAACAGCCCGGGTGCAAAATCATCAGGTAGAGTTTGATATTGATGATAAATGGGTAGAGCAAAAGGCAGGAAAATACTACAAAGACAGAGGTGAGATAGCACTTGGATATGAAGAGTTTGCCAAAGAGATGGTTGCTTCATGTAATAAGTTTGAGTTTATGAGTTTTGATTATGGAGAGATGCAGGCACGTCCTGACTTTTCATTGCGTATTTATACAAAACATAAGGTTATACCATTTTTTCTTCCTGAAGATGCGGAGGATTTTGTTCCAAGAAAAGAACTGTTTAAAAAATCAGATATTACCTATGACGTTACATTTGCACATGTCAAAGATGCTTATGAGGAAGCAGGTGCTGCGTTTGTCGACTTTAAGGCACAAATGACAGCGCTTGTAGATATGGGTATTTTAGAACTTTTAGAGATGTTGCAAAAAAATGCTGATGAGAAGATCTATAAGCAAGAGCTTGAAAAAGCGAAAATGCTTATAATGCCGAACTTTCTCGGTGAACGTTTTAAGATGATACGATTTAGAAAAGAGAACTCTTAAAGAGCCTCTAAGATTTTCATCAACTCTTCTGGACGGTTTGAGTTTTTGATGGCATTCTCTCTGGAGATAATTTTCTTTTGAAGGAGCTCAACAAGTTGTTGTGACTGTGTTGTCATATGCGTTTCTTGTTGGTTTAACTGCATTTGAGAGTAAATCTGGTGTACTTTATCTTCACGAATCTGATTTTGAATTGCAGGATTTGTAATAAGAATCTCTTGCGTAGCAACTTTTCCGCTTCCTATTCGAGGAATAAGGGTCTGTGAAATAACAGCTACAAGTGAAGATGCAAGCTGTGCTCGGATCTGTGCCTGTTCTTCTCCGCTAAATACATCAATAATACGGTTAATAGTACTTGGTGCCGAGTTTGTGTGGAGTGTTCCAAAAACCAAATGCCCGGTCTCTGCTGCTGTTAGAGCTGCACCGATGGTTTCAGCATCTCGCATCTCACCGATGAGGATAATGTCAGGATCTTGACGCAGTGCATATTTGAGCGCTGCTGCAAATGACTCTGTATTACTTCCTACATCACGTTGGGAGAAGAGTGACTTTATATTTTTATGTACAAATTCAACAGGATCTTCGATGGTTATAATATGACGACGTTCTGTCATATTTATCTCGTGCAACATTGAAGCTAGCGTAGTTGATTTACCACTACCCGTTGGACCTGTTACTAAAATAAGACCTTTCTCTTTTTTAACAAGTTCTTTAAAGATAGGAGGGTTCCCATACTCATCAAGTGTTGGAATATCGATGGGAATCATACGAAAGGCACAGCCTATTCCATAAATCGTTCTGTAGTAGTTTGCACGAAAACGTCCAATATCTTTAAGTTCAAAGGAAAAGTCAAGCTCATTGTGCTCTTCAAACTCTTTTTTCTGTTTGTCTTCAATAAGAGAGTATGCCATCTCCTCAACATCTTTTGCATTGAGTACCGGCAGGTTGAGGGCACGTAGTTCTTTGTCTATTCGTATCTGTGGTTCACTTCCGACAACAAGGTGCAAATCAGAAGATTTAAACGCAAGAACACTTTTTAATAATTTTTTAATATCCAATCTTTGATTGGAAGCACTCTGCTGCTCTACTTCGTTACTCATAAAAAACTCCTTTCATAAATTTCTTCGTTAAATCCTACAAGAACCTTACCGTCAAACTCTACGACAGGACGTTTTATAAGGAGATTTTCTTTGCAAAGCCACTCTCTTTGCCCCTCTTCATCCAAGTTGAGTTCTTTTAATTTTAGATTTCTGTATGTTGTACTTCTGGAGTTAAAGAGGGTTTTCATATCTATTTGTGAAGACCACTCATCTATTTTTGAGCATTGTAACTTTTGCGTTTTAAAGTCAAATAGTTCATACTCAATCTTATGTTTTTTAAAAAAAGTGAGGGCTTTTTTTACACTGTCACAATTTTTAATACCATAAATCTGTACCATAAAGGTTACTCTATGATTTTTGGAACGATGAAAAAGTTGTCGGCACTTTGCGGTGCATGTTTTAAGATATCTTCACTGATAGTCGGATTTGACGCTACTACATCTTCTCTGAGCGGAGTTGCATTATCGTTCATAGCAAAGGTACTCTCTACACCTTCAGTCTCTAGTTCACTGAGGTTGTCAACAAAACTTACGATTTCTGAGAGTTGTGCCACAATCTCTTGGCGTTTATCATCACTTACACGTAAATATGAGAGTCTTTCCAATCTTGTTAATAGTGCATCATCTACTTGCATTTAAAATCCTGTACAAATTTGTTTTTATGATTTTATCATATAAAACTTAGTATTACTAAAGTATTTGATAAAACTTTAACTTACTTATGGGTAATATTATACACTTTTAATAAAGGAATGTTTTTGAGCTTAAAAGATGATATTGGAATGGTAAAAGAGGAACTCACAGCAGAAGAGCAGTTCTTTGAAAAGGCAGTTGTAACTGAGAAGTTTGTAAAAAAATATAAAAATGTAATGATAGGTTCTGTCGTGGCGATTGTACTGGTAGTTGCCGGAAACATTGCATATAATATAAATAAAGAGAATACTTTAAACGCAGTGAACGAGACACTGCTTTCATTACAGTCACATTCAGATGATAAAGTGGCTTTAAGTAAATTAGAATCGTTAAGCCCTGTACTGCATGATGTTTGGCTCTATTCGCAGGCGGTAGTGAAAAAAGATGTCAAAACATTGGAGAGCCTTCAAAACTCCAAAGCTCCTTTGATAGACGATTTAGCAACCTATGAAGCAGCCCAAAACTTACAGGATAAAGCGAAACTTGAGTCTTATACACAGAGACAGGGTGCTATTTACCGAGATTTGGCACAAATTCAGCTGGCACTTGTTTTGATGAATGAAAATAAAATAAAAGAGGCACACTCAAAGCTTAGTATGATAAGTATAGAGTCTCCTTTGGCAACAGTTGCAAAAGCTTTGATGCATTATGGAGTCAAATAGCATTGAAAAAATATATAGTTTTTGCCTCACTCGTCGCACTGCTTTTTAGTGCCTGTAGTACAAAAGAGGTTTATGAACCAAAAGTAGTCTCCGGTGAGTGGGAAAAATATGCTCCCATGGAGTCTAAAATTGTTGACAGATCTTCAAACGCAGCACTACTTGAAAATGCAAAAGTACTTACCAAAGAGGGTGTCTTAGATGTAGAGGTTGATAAAAACCAAAGAATTGTTTCTCAAAGCGACGGTTGGATTCTAAGCGCTACAATTGAGGGAAACCTTACGCTGATATCCCAAGAAAATGCCTCGATAAAAGAGCAGTTTGAGCTGAAGAACACTATTGCAAGTGCAAGTGTGGATGGCAATATGTTGGCAGTTTTATTTGCTGATGATGAGATGGCTTTGTATGATATACCGTCAAAATCACTTCTATTTAAGGAACAAAGCGGCAAATCCATCGCCTCAGATATGCGAATAGTAAATCCCTACTTCATGGATGGGCTTGTGATATTTTCAACACTTGACGGTAAGATAATTATTGTCAGTACGAAATCAAAAAAGAAGCTCAGAACAGTCATCATCTCATCTGCAGATTTTTTTAACAATGTGATTGATTTTCATCTGCTTGATAATAAAATCATAGCTGCAACAGATACGAAAATGCTCTCTCTGACGAAAAAAGAGCTACGCCAAAAGTATGAGATAAGAAATATAGCCTATGGTGATAAAGAGATCTATATCACTACAAAACAGGGTGAAGTTATCGCTTTGACACCCAACCTGGAAGTAATTTCAAAAGTCAAATTTCCTTTTGCTCACTTTTTGGGACTTATAAACAGTGGTGACAAACTGTATGGCTTGGAGAAAGAGGGGTATCTTATCACTATTGATAAAAAAAGTTTTGATTATGAGGTCAAAGAGGTTGATATTGATGATGGTTTTGTTTTTACCGGTTCAAACCTTTTTTATGTAAATGATAAAAAAATCTTAGTAGAGTAATGTCAAACGAACTAGAGGCCTTTTTAGAGTATATTACTATTATTAGGGCCTTGAGTAAAAAGAGTATAGAGGCTTATAAAAATGACCTTTTGCTTATAGAAGAGTCCCTGCAAAAACCACTTATCTCTCTTAACACAAAACAGCTTTTAAAATTTTTATCTTCCTATGAAAACAAACGTACTCTTAACAGAAAACTCTCTTCAGTAAATGCTTTTTTTGATTTTTGTTATAAAGAGCGTTTCAGTGATGAAAAAAATCGGCTGAAGTTTGCAAAAATAGCAAAAACACTTCCAAAGTTTTTATCATATGAAGAGATAATGAACGCTCTTTCCCTTGTTGATAGAAGTTCATGGATAGGCAAACGCGATTATGCCCTTATACTTTTTTTATATGCAAGCGGAGCGAGAATCAGTGAGTGTTTGGAACTTAGTTACAGTGATATAGAAGATGAGTGGCTGCATATCCGTCATGCAAAAGGTGAAAAAGAGCGCATAGTCCCTCTGGCAAAAAGTGCAAAGATTGCGATAGATGAATACTTAACAGAGAGTGGTTTTACTAAAGAGTATGTCTGGTGTAACTATCGAGGCGGTAAGCTCAGTAGAATTTCTGCCTATAAAATCACACAGAAGTACCTTGGTGTCTCCCCTCATGTTCTGCGTCACTCCTATGCTACCTCACTTATCCGGGGCGGAGCAGATTTAAGAGTTGTTCAAGAACTTTTAGGGCACTCTTCTCTTTTAACCACACAAATATATACACATATTCAGAAGCAGGATTTAAAAGATACTGTTGAAGTGTGTCATCCTATGGCAAAGGCATGAGAAACTATGAATAAAACCAACAATAAAATACTCTCCAAACCATTTTTAGATTCACTCTTTTTTACGCAAAACAAGTGGCATCAGCATGGTGTACTTGTGCATACTCTGAGGGTGACATATGAGGCTTTAAAAGCGGGAGATTTTAAGTTTTTTGCGGCAGGACTTCTGCATGATATTGGTAAACCTTTTACTGCGTTTAAAAAAGATGAAGAGGATTATGAGTTTAATGAGTGGAGTTTCAGTGACCATGAAGAGAGAAGTTATCAGATAATTAAAAATTGGCCCTTTATCAGTAGATATACTAAAGCGATAGTTAGGTATCATTATCTTATTCGTGATATAAAGAAGTCAAAAAAAGAAGATTACCAAAGATATTTGCAAAAAAAAGCTATTTGGGATGCTCTTGATGAAGAGATGCATAAAGATTTGCAAAGATTTTTAGAGTATGATGACAGAGGAAAAGGAAAAAAAAGACGATGAAAAAATTTATGCCGTTTATAGTTGTTGGAGTGCTTGTTGTAATTATTGTAGCTGTTTTTCTCTCTCTTGCAAAGGTGCAGCATATGGTTGTAATCGAAGAGGGAAATGTGGATAAGCTTCCTATTAAGATGGAGCTGCATAAATACCAAGACAGTGACTGTGGTATGGTTATAGATGATTTGACCTATGCATCACAGGTCATAGCGCCAGACGGTAGGACATGGTTCTTTCATGACCATGGTGACTTTGTACATTGGTTGGGAGATAAACCATTTGCAGACAAGGCGGTAATCTGGGTAATGAGTAGAGATACACATAAATGGATAGATGGAAGAAAGGCCTACTACACCCTGAATGAACTGACACCTATGGGCTATGGTTTTGGAGCATATGAGCATAAAAAAGAGGGTATGGTGGATTTTGAGACAATGAGACTTAAAATGTTACATGGAGAGACGCTTAAAAATCCAAAAATAAGAAAACAACTACTGGGAAGATAGAAGATGGATAGTATTAATTTATTGACAATTGTCTCTATCGCTTTTTTGGGTTCTTTTGGGCACTGCATAGGGATGTGCGGTGGTATTGTCTTGGCTTACTCTACTATTAAAATCGAGCCTGCAAGTTCAAAGGTCTCTAAAACGGTCGCACATCTTCTGTACAACTTCGGACGTGTCTTTACCTACACTCTTTTAGGTGCAATATTTGGAGCCCTTGGCGGTGTGGTAGTCTTTAGCAACACTGCAAACGCAGTACTTCTGATTGTTGCCGGAGTTGTAATGATATTTGCAGGACTATCCCTTATGGGAAAGATAAAGTTTTTAACTATCATTGAGCACTCTATTTCATCGTCAAAATTTTATAAAGAATCATTTCAAAAGATACTGCACTCAAAATCAAACGTCAGTTTTTTTGTTTTAGGAATGCTTAACGGTCTGTTGCCGTGTGGATTTGTCTACTTCTTTGCCATAACGGCAGCAAGCACAGCAAGTCCTCTTTATGGTGCACTTGTTATGTTCATTTTTGGAGTAAGTACCATTCCCGCCATGTTTTCACTTGGTTTTCTCTCATCCCTTGCATCCGCTACAAATTTTAGAAATATGATGATGAGCCTCTCCTCTGTTGCCGTTATTCTATATGGAGTATTTACTATTTATGGTGGTTATAACTACCTCTCAAACCCTCACAAAACACTCAGAGACTGCTGTGAGGTAAAACTGGACGAGAAGTAAAGAGAATTTACTGGAATTGTCCAGAGAGTCTTTTGTAGATATCTGAGCTCTCAAGCAGTTGGCTGTGTGTACCTGAAGCTACTATCTGACCTTTTTGCAGTACTAAAATCTTATCTGCATGCTCAATAGTACTGAGTCTGTGTGCAATTGTAATAGTGATTTTGTCTTTTGTGTACTCGGCCAAGGCTTTTTGAATTCTCTTTTCGCTTTCATTGTCCAGTGCTGAGGTCGCTTCATCAAAAAGCAGCAATGAAGCATGTTTGTAGATAGCGCGGGCGATTGCTACTCTTTGTCTTTGTCCGCCTGAGAGATTCACACCTGCTTCATTCATCATAGTGTGTATACCATTATCCAACTCCTGAACAAAGTCATAGGCATCTGCAAGTTTGAGTGCCTGTATGACTTTTTCTTCATCTATGGTATCCTCTCCATAGGCAACATTTGCTGCAAGAGAGTCTTGAAAGATGTAGATACGTTGTGTGACAAGTGCTATGTGGTGTTTGAGTGAGGCTTGTGTAAACTCTTTGATATTTGTACCATTGATAAGCACTTCCCCCTCATCAGGGTCATAAAAACGCAGCAGCATATTCATAAAAGTAGATTTACCACCACCACTGTCTCCAACAAGAGCAATATTTTGTCCAGCAGAGATGCGTAAGTTTATGCCATCTAAAAGATTTGTATTTTCATATTTTAATACAACATCTTTATACTCTATGGTTTTAATGTCCTCTTGAAGCTCTTTTTCACCATCAATGACAGTGTTTGGTGTATCTATAATCTCAAATACACGCTCACTCGCAGCAAGTGCATCCTGAATTTTTGAGTAGATTCCTCCTATTTTTCTAATAGGTTCAAAAACAAGCCCGACTGCAGTTAAAAAAGCAGTGAACTCCCCAACAGTCATCTCTCCTGTAAAAACCTGTTTACCACCAATGTAGACAACAGCAGCAAGACCTGAGACTGCGATGATCTCCATCATAGGCGAGACGAGGGCACCGACATAGATCGTTTTCATATTGATCTTGAAAAATCTCCAGTTCTCTACACTAAAACGTTTTATCTCAAAATCTTCTGTATTATTTGCTTTAATGATTTCACTGTTGTTAAAAACTTCAGTCAAACGTGAGACAAGGTCTGCATTTTTACTTTGTGAACGATGCGAGTACTTCTTGAGTTTCTTTGCTATTAGCATAAGAGGGTAAATAATAAGGGGTACAACTATAAGTGTATAAAACGAGAGCGTAGGGTTTAGATAAATAATGTAAGCCAAAAGCGTCACAACAGTAATAAGGTCGCGAAACATATCGGGAAGCATGTTTGATACGAAGTACTGAATACGTCCAATGTCATTGGTAATACGTGAGATAAGCTCCCCGCTTCTGTTGGTATAGAGAAATGCCATATCTAGACTAATCATCTTATGGAGTAAAATTTCACGGAAACGGGTCACGATACTCTGACCGATATACTCCATAAATACTGTTTGAATATATTTTCCCAACGCTTTTGTTAGGTAGATAATAATAAGTCCAAAAGGGATGAGATAGAGCATTGACTCCTCTTTTTTAATAAACATATCATCCATCATAGGTTTCATTATCTGCGCAGTAGCTGCAGTTGAGATGACGATAAGAAGACCGCCGAAGATGACAAGCATATAGTAGAGTTTGTACTCTTTTATGTAGGGCCAGAACCGTTTAATAATTTCTTTCAATGTTTCTCCAAATATGATTGTAGTAATGACATTCTACAATATATAAGTTAAAGAATAAATTTGTATAATTTGATATGAAGATTCCTTTACATATAAAACTCAGAAGATTATTTAGAAGCTATCTCTACAAGCTCATCTCTTTTTTAATCAAAGGTGATAAAGTTCAAAGTAGTTTGGATAAAAATGAGATCAAACGCATTGTTATTGTCCGTCCAAATTACAGAATTGGAAACCTAATTTTTCTTACCCCCTTGATTAATGAGATACAAAAAGAGATGCCTGAAGCAAAAATTGACTTGGTAGTCGGAATGAAACTTGCCGGTGATATCTTAAAAGAGCTTCCCAATGTAAATGAAGTGATGAGCATCCCAAGAAAGCTTCTTGCGCATCCTTTGGATCTATACCGTTTTATTAAAGAGGCAAGGCAAACGCAGTATGATCTGGCGATAAATATTTCATCGGGTTCTTTGAGCTCGCAAATTGTGACAATGTTGGTAAACGCAAGATACAAAGCAAGTTTCAAAAGTGAGCAAAATGTTACAAAACTGACCCATGCAGTTGTAAAAGAGGGGATTTACCAACACTCAGGGCATCAAACTCTGGAACTCTTAAAGCTTTTTGATATGCCTTTGCCATCCAAAGAGACCCCTTTGGATATAAAACTTACCCAAGAGGAAATTGCCCATGCAAAAGAGGAGTTGGCGCATTTGCTGAAAAATGTCTCATCGGATAAAAGCACTAAAGTGATTGCACTCTTTAGAAATGCAAGATTTGATAAAAAGATTTCTGATGCGTGGTGGAATGAGTGGTTTGCTGAGCTGAAAAAGATAAATGAAAATATAGTTGTAGTAGATATTCTCTCACCAGATATTTTAACAAAGCTCAATAAAGATACTTTAGAGTACTCTAATAAAAATCTTCGTGCTCTTGGTGCTTTTTTTCATGTGTGTGATGCTTATGTCAGTGCAGACACTGGACCGCTTCATCTTGCATCTGCTTCAGATGCGAAGGTGCTTGCTTTTTTTAATAAAACAGATGCGCAAGTGTATGG
>Ga0256837_1000758_pt1 | contig 25448 bp, 23 predicted proteins | sample 4562384metaG_FD_185976 | JGI IMG/M metagenome (GOLD analysis project Ga0256837, IMG submission 185976) | Hydrothermal vent microbial communities from Guaymas Basin, Mexico - 4561-384 | ecosystem: Environmental > Aquatic > Marine > Hydrothermal vents | place: Mexico: Guaymas Basin | collected... | reverse complement strand
CTTATGGTAAAGATGGCAGTGATATTACAGATACTGTATTTGCTCCAAATGGTTTTATGAAAGTTGATGCTGATTATACTCCAAAACCTTATGAAGAGTGGAAAGCAAGTGACTGGCCAAGAACATACCAAAATCCTATATATAAAAATATGTTTGCTGCCGGAATTGCTTTTGCTCCTCCGCATTTAATCTCTAAACCGATGAAATCGGTAAATGGAACGCCGATTAATCCAACACCTCCACGTACCGGAATGCCTTCAGGTATTATTGGTAAAGCGGTTGCTCACTCTGTTTGTGATTTAATTAAACAAGGTGAAAATGCGCATCTTCATGAAGCTTCTATGGCTGAAATGGGTGCTGCTTGTGTTGCATCTGCGGGTAAAGGTGTATTTAGTGGAACGGCTGCTGCAATGACAGTTTACCCTGTCGTTCCTGATTTTGAAACATATCCTGGAACTGGACGTGATACAAATTATACGTTTGGTGAAGTAGGTCTTGCTGGGCACTGGATTAAACATATTTTACATCATCTGTTTATCTATAAAGCAAAACTAAATCCGGGTTGGACATTAATCCCAGAATAAAAAAATAAAAGGAGACGAGATGAAACAAGCAAAGAGAGTAGTACCAGAAGAGGCAAATTTCGCTAAGAGTGAGCAATTTAAACTTACAATGATTCCAGGGAAATTTGCAAGAAAATTAAGAACATGTGTTATTTTTCAGTTTATTCGATTTGTCATTATCAATCTGAAAATGATTGTTGTTGTGCAAAGAAGTCATTAATTTCAAAGGTTTTGGGTTCTTCCCAAAACCAAATATTATATAAAAGAGTTTAGTTTGGTAAGAGATTTGATTGTATATCCTACGGTTTTGAGTCTTGAGTTCGCAAAAGATGTTCGTTGTTTTAATGATGAGTTGTTTGCCTTGATAGAAGATCTTAAAGATACTATTAATGAAAACAATTTAGATGGTCTGTCCGCCTTTCAAATTGGAAACTCTTATAATGTTGTGCTTGTGAAACAAGATGAATCAACTTTACTTGAGATGATTAATCCTCGATTAATATCTTATAACGGACGTGTAACTGCACAAGAGAGTACGGCATATTATCCAGGTTTAACAGCGATAACAGAGCGTTATGAAACGATAAAAGTTGTTTATCAAGATAGAGATGGTAATGATAAATCTTTGGAAGTAACAGGCTCTTTGGCTATTGTAATTCAGCGTAAAATTGACTATACTTTTGGGGCAACATTTATTCATAAAATGTCGAATAACGAAAGAAAGATATTTGAAAAAAATCTTAAAAAAGACGAGAAATCATGGTTGAAAAGACTTCTGCCCTTATAAAGCATCACATACTTTTTCAGCAATCGAAAGAAATTATTTTACAGCAGTGGGTATCTTATGAGGCTCTGCGTGAGATTTTTAAACTGCATAATATTGATGAAAAATTTTTCATAGAAAAATATGCAAGCGGTCTTTTTGACCATATAATGGAAGTTATTGCAGGAGAGGCAGAAATGGGAAACTGCCCTGTCATACAGGAACTTTTGGAATATTTGAAGTCTCGTGAGATTGGTGCAGATGAGCTTTTTGAGATATGTTCGCACTTTCGTCGTTCTATGGTTGATATCTCTTATGATTTAGGGGTAAATTCTAAGGATTTTTTTGATGAAATATCTGATCTGTTTGACAAGAATTTTCAGCAAATCTTAAAATCTTATACAGACACTATTTTTCAAAAGCTCATTGATGCACGGCAAGAGGCAATTCTTGCTGGGCAGGCAAAAGAGTATTTTCTCTCTAATATGAGTCATGAAATTCGTACACCGCTTAATGCAATTTTGGGTTTTGTAAACCTTTTGATTGATGAAGATCTGCCAAAAAAGCATCGTAATTACTTAGAGATTATTTTAAACAGTGGAGAGAATCTGCTAAGTATTATAAATGATATTTTAGATTTTTCAAAACTTCGAAGTGGAGAGTTTACAATTGAGCCAAAGGTATTTTCACTGCATGATGAACTCAGTCACACAATGGAGCTTTTTGTCGCGAGTGCCAATGCAAAAAATATTACAATTACATCATTTATAAACCCAAAAATACCGCGTGAGCTTTATGGAGATGCACTAAGAATAAAACAGATAATATCAAACTTCATTAGCAATGCGATTAAATTTACACCAGAAGGTGGGCTTATAGAAGTAGAAGCATACTATGATAAGGGGATTCTCAAAATATCTGTAAGTGATAATGGCATTGGAATTGATGTACTTGATCTCAAAAAGGTCTTTAGTGCGTTTGCTCAGGCACAATATGCTAAGAGTAAAAATATAGAAGGTACCGGCCTTGGACTCTCTATTTCGTATCAACTCGCAGAGTTAATGCATGGTAAAGTTGAAGTTGCTTCTGTTCTTGGCTGCGGTAGTACATTTTGGATGGAAATTCCTATTGAAGTTGCTAATAAAGAGGTTAAGGTTTTTGATAATATTGAGGAGTTGAAAAAACTCAATATGGTACTTCTTGCCAAAAATAAAAAGCTGGATTTCAAGCATGAATCATTTTTAAAATATGCAAAAATATTTGATATGAATATCTTTATTGTCGATAAACTTCCAAAAGAGTTTGATGTTTGTATCTTTGTGCATGAAGCAGTTGATGTGGAGTTTCAGCGTGAGATTTTGACATCTGAGAAAAAATTCATAGCACTTATGAGTCAAGAGTATGACAATTATGATAAATATGATCATATTGTTGCAATCTCTTTTCCTCTTTATTGTTCAAAAATAGATATGGCTTTTACTGAGCTTATGAATCCTAAAGCGCTTGTGGAATATGATAAGCAGATAGCACAAAAGTTTAAAGGGCATATTTTAATAGCAGAAGATAATGAAGCAAACCAAGAACTCATAAAAATTATACTTGCTAAATATGGATTGACTTTTGATGTAGCCAACAATGGTCTTGAAGCTTATGAACTCTATAAGAGTAATCGTTATGATCTTATTTTAATGGATGAGCAGATGCCTGTAATGGATGGTACCGAGTCGGTTCAAAAGATTATAGAGTATGAGGAGAGTCAGGATTTAGGACATACTCCTATCTCTGCATTGACTGCAAATGTCATCAAAGGTGCAAAAGAGAGAGGTTTACTCATAGGTTTTGATGTATTTTTAGCAAAACCTGTCGTACTCAAAGAGTTAGAGCGAATTTTTCAAGCGTATTTGAAAGTAGATATCTCTATGCCAGAAGAAGAAGTAGTAACACAAGAAGATGTTAAAAAAGAGTCAATTGAGGGACTTGATGCAGAAAAACTCTCAAAAGAACTGATGCTCACGCAAGATGAACTCATACTGCTTTTACGGCTTTTTATTAAAAAAATGCAGACAACATTGCCTCAACTGCAAGAGGCAATTGAGAAAAGAGATTATAAAAAGATAGCTTTAAAGGCACATGGTATCAAGGGCTCAAGTGGAAATTTTCGTATTGAAGAGGTATTGAAAAGCTCTTCTGAGATGGAACAGATGGCAAAAAATGAGATGCGTGAGTATGATTATGAAGCAATCTTTGAGTCTATCAAAGATAAAATAGACTCAATTAAAATCTCTTAAAGAGCCTTTGTTACTCCTCAATGTAGTAGCCAATCCCTGAGGCATTTTTAATGATGTCTGTTTCGAGTTTATTTCGAAGTCTCCAGACAAGTGTTCTTACACTGTTCTCTGTGGCACCATTTTCATCCCAGACATAGTTCATAGCCTGCTCGAAACTTACTACAATACCAAGCTGTGCAACAAGAAGGCGTAAAAAAGCATTCTCTTTTTTTGTTAGTTTTATCTTTTTACCTTTGTAAAACGTTTCACAAATACTGATATCAAGATGATAATCTCCTCCAAAAGGAACAATCGGTTTGTCCGAAACCCTTTTTGAATAGAGCAGTTTTTCAAGGTTGAGCTTGTCAACTTTTAAAGAGTTAATATTCTCTTTTCTCTCATTTTCCATCTCATATTTAAAAAGTGCCATTTGAATAGTTGCATGGAGTGAAGCCGGATCAAATGGTTTTACAATATAGCCATAAGGTTCTGTGAGTTTTGCTTGAGAAATAATCTCATCATCACTGTAAGAAGTAAGATAGATAAAAGGAATGTCATATTTTTGTTTGATTGTTTTTGCAAGTTCTATACCGTCACTACTATCTTGCAGAGATATATCTATTATAACTACATCAGGATTATTCATAGCAATTTTATTTTTTGCTTGCGTGATATTGTCACACATGGCTACAACATTGTATCCCTGTTTTTGTAAGGACATATTTAAATTGAGTGCGGTTATTTCATCATCTTCTACTATTATTACTTTATGTTTTTCCATAGGTATGTCCTGTATCAAAAAAATATGACTATTTTGTGATAAATATATTCATAATTATAATATAACTTTATCTTATTTACAATAGTTTTCTTGTGAAAATTACTATATTGTTACAAAAGGATACTTACAATAGTGTAAAATATACTTATTATTTTGTAAAAAAAAGGCAAGTGATGCAATATTTTGTATATATTGTGAAATGTAGTGATAAAACACTATATACTGGTATAACAACAGACCTATATCGAAGAGTAGATGAACATAATAGTTCAGATAAGGGTGCAAAATATACAAAAGTAAGGCGTCCTGTTGCGCTTGTCTATTTTGAACAATATGAAGATAGAAGCAGTGCATCAAAACGTGAATATGAAATAAAAAAACTCTCACGCAACAAGAAGCTTGCCTTAGTAGATAAAAAGATTTTTAGTGAGGTTTGATATTATTTAGATATGATTGCAATATGATTAAATATAAATTAGAAGATGAATATATAGAACTCTATAAGCTTTTAAAGGTTTTAGATTTGGTTGACAGTGGCGGACAGGCAAAAATGCTTGTTGCAGAGGGTTACGTTTTACGTAACGGCGAAACAGAGACACGAAAACGTGCAAAAATTAGAGCAGGCGAAGTCTTAATTATTGGAGATGATGTAACTATTGAGATAGAATAGCTCTTTAGAGAAGAAAAGAACTCAATAATCCAATAAGTCCACCAAAGACTCCACCCCAGACGATGAGCCAGTCAAGATGCTCTTTTATGAGCTTTTCTATGATCTCTTTTACCATTTGTGGGGTCAGTTCATTTAAACGTGCTTCTATTACTTTCTCTATAGAGTCGATTAAATCATCACTTAACGATGAACTTTGAAGATGCTGTTGCAAGGTTGCATTAAAAGCTTGAGAGTTTACTATTTTGATAACTGCAGATTTCATTTTATTTGAGAATGGCTCACGCAGGTTATCTAAGGCACTCTCTCCTCCAAACATACCCAGCATACCACCAAAAGAGGACTCCATAACAGTTTTAGAGAGTGCATCAAAAGCAGGGGAGAAGTCTGTTTCTTGAATGATGGGCTCTAAGTTTACTTTTTTCTCCTCCTTTGCAAAAAAATTCTCTAACTGCTCACGTGTGAAGAACTGCTCCATCATCAGATCTTTTATGGCTTTTTTAAAGGCTTCAAATCTTTGTGGTATAACTCCTGAACCATATAAAAAAGGGACTTTTTCAAAGAGCATATGAATAGCTAACTGGTTTGTAACGGCTCCTGAGAGAGCGAAAAGTCCTGTATATAAAAGGGCATTTTTAAATTCCGGTAGTACAAAAGAGAGAGCGACAAGCAGTAGTGCAATAAGGTTAGTTATAAAACTTTTATTTAAGTTCAAAATATATCTCCTTTTTAAAAATGAAATTATATACTATCAAAATTAAAACTATAAAATAAATGGAAAAAATATGAAACAAGAGAGTTATGAACTATTTGAGAAAAAAGATATTGAGACAATTGTAGATACGCTTGCAAAAGAGCTACAAACAAGGAATGAGTCACCTTTTTGGTCAGAGAAAGTAGTTCCGTTCTCACGTGCGATTTTGTCTGTACTCATTCCTCTGCGTGAGATGGATCTGCTCTTTACTCCTGAGGGTAGCTATGCAGAAAAATTAACACCGGAACTTTTTTTAGCGTGGAGTGATTTTTTAAGCTTGAAGATGTTGGCATTTACTCTGGCAAAATCAAATGAAGCAGGCGAGTTGTTACGCACATCTTTAGATAAAGAGGCTTGCGTGAGATATATGCCAATAGATTTGGAACTTTTAGGGGAGTATCTCTCTTTATATACGGTAAATTTAGAGAGAGAGGATCTGGATTTTCCTATTGCAAACTATAATTTGCATCAGGGTGTCTCTAATGTAATAAAATCTCTGCTCTAGTAAAAAATAGAGTAGAGAAGCCACCAAAGTAAAAAGATAATAAACCCAAGCACTGCAAACAGTATGGCAATTCGCACGAAAAGGTAGAAGATAAATTTCACCCAAGCAGGCATTATTTTGTATAAGGAAAAGTTTTAAGATTAGCAATCTTTGTGGCATATTCCATTCCGCCTTTGAGGTTTATAACCGTATAGTGTAACTCTTTTGAGAGCCATGAAGTAACGATAGACGTTCTGTTTCCTGTGTGGCAGATGAGTGCAAAAGGTTTTTTTGTATCAACTTTTGCATTCAGTTCTTTTAAAAAAGCATTTGCATCATATTTTCCATCAGAATGAAAAAATACAATGGGAATAGCACCTTTTAAAAGCCCTGTTTCACGCCACTCTACAGGTGTTCTGATGTCTATAACAGGGGTGTTGGACTGCATAAATGCTTTTGATATATATTCATTTTTAAGGTCTGCAAACAGAGAGAGACTTAAGAGTAATATGCTTAAAATAATTTTTTTCAAATTCTTCTCCAAAATAAAGTGTATAATTATAGCTACAATATTTAAACAGGGTGAGCATGGCAGCATCAAAAAAAGCTATAGAAAATTCCAATAGACTTCGATACGTACGAGCACTAGAGCGTTTTTGCAAGAGTATTATCTCTTATTTGAGTAATAGTGAAGAACTTACAAAAGCACGCTACGATAAAAAGATAGAGAATGCCTTACGGGTATATACTCGTGTGGAGGAGGTAGCTCTTTACAAGGGTGAACTTCAAGATATGCAGAAGCTTGTAAAAAAGATGATTGCCTATGTTCAAAGTGATGAAGATATACAAAATATCAAAGAAGATCTTTTGTATAGTGCTAATCAGCTAGAGAAAAATAAAAATGCAAGAAGATATAAAAAAGATAAACACTCTAAGTCAAAATATAATGATTGGGAGTGATGGGTGTTACCTATTGTATCAAATAAAATAATTTATTAGAGGACCAAGAATGACAATCGCAGAACAAGAGATAAATAAATTTGAAAATTCAAATTGTGCAGAAAATGCTGTTTTTTATCAGGCAATGGAAGAGGTAATATACTCCATCGCTCCACTTTTAGAATCAGATGACAGATACCGTAAATATGCCATATTAGAGCGCTTGGTTGTGCCAGATAGAATTATTAAATTTAAGGTGACTTGGTTGGACGATGCAAATACAATTCAGGTCAATACAGGGTATCGCGTACAGTTTAATAATGCCCTTGGACCTTATAAAGGGGGACTTCGTTTTCATCCTACTGTAAATGAAGGTGTTTTGAAGTTCTTGGGATTTGAGCAAATATTAAAAAATTCGCTGACAGGTTTGCCTATTGGTGGTGCAAAAGGTGGCAGTGATTTTAATCCAAAAGGAAAAAGTGACTTTGAAGTGATGAAATTTTGTTCGGCATTTATGACAGAACTGCATAAGTATATTGGTCCTCGTATGGATGTGCCTGCAGGAGATATTGGTGTGGGCTCACGTGAGATAGCATATCTTTTTGGCGAGTATAAAAAAATTACTTCTACTTACGAAGGTGTATTGACTGGAAAACCTTTCTTTTTTGGCGGTTCATTGATGCGTCCAGAGGCCACAGGTTATGGCGCTGTTTATTTTACTGAGAGTATGCTCGAAATTGAGCAAAAAGATCCTTTAATGGGAAAAGTGTGTGTTGTTAGCGGTGCTGGCAATGTGGCTGTCCATGCCATAGAAAAATTGACACAAATCGGAGCTATTCCTGTTACATGTTCAGACTCACGCGGTACGATTTATGACTCACGTGGCATTGATGTGGAGCTTTTAAAAGATATTAAACTTAACAAACGTGAGTCTTTGGAAAAATATGCACAGAAGCACCCTGAATCAAAATATATTCCTGTTTCAGAGTATCCAGAAGGTGGTCATGCTGTATGGGATATTCCATGTTATGCAGCATTTCCTTGTGCTACACAAAATGAACTTACAGAAGTTGATGCCAAAAATCTTATAAACAATGGTTGCGTGAGCGTAACAGAAGGGGCGAATATGCCATCGACTCCACAGGCTATTGCACTGCTGCAATCACATAAAATCTGTTTTGCACCGGCAAAAGCAGCTAATGCCGGTGGTGTTGCCGTAAGTGAGTTTGAAATGAGTCAAAATGCCTCAATGAGTCGATGGAGTTTTGAAAAAGTAGATGAAAAACTCAAAGATACAATGCAAAAGATTTGTAAACGGGTAGCCCTTACAGCAAAAGATTATGGAGTTGAAGGTAATTATGTTGATGGTGCAAATATTGCAGGCTTTAAAAAAGTTGCTGATGCGATGATAGCTGAAGGTATCTAAAATATGAAAAAAATACTTTTTCTTCTTCTTTTTGTATTGACTTTAGCAGCTCATGCGACGGTAAAGTACTCAGAGTTTATTGATGCTCAGATTCAACTTACCTATAAGATGCATGATGCCAATATTACACAGGCAGAAGCTTCTAAATTGGTGAAGAAGCAAGAAGAAATGTATAAAAATGCTCTTTATGGGTTAATGGCAGATAAGTCACACTATATCAATCATTTAGAAGATTTTAGCTCTAAAATATTCTCTCTGAAAAAAATTATCTCTATTAACAAAAGAGCAGGAAACTCTTATGCGGTTATTCGTGATGAGGTACAGATAAAGTCCTATCTTATTGCACGTAACATCAATATGATGATAAAAAATGTCTTGATTGCACTTGACGCTAAAGATATAGAAAGCTTTGAAAAAAGGTTAAATCAATTAACGGCACAAAACCAAAAACAGTTGAGTGGTATCGTTAAAAACAGCGATGAGTATAAAAGTCTTTTAGCAGTGCAAGATAGCTCCAAAGTAATAAAAGCGGCACAAAATAACATTAAAGAGTTCTACGCACTTCAAGATGTAAACAATGATGTGATTGCCTATCTTTATAAGTTTGAAAATAAGATGTACAGACTTAATATGTTCTCCAAATATCATCTCATCAAACCGGTTGTTTATATTAATTCAGTTGATATTGTTCAGGTGATCAATGGAATTATAGATTCCTTTGGCTTGAGTGTTATTAAGCTGATAATAATTTTTGCGCTTATATTCCTAATTTATTTCTTTAGAAAGCTTTTTTATGTAGTGCTTGAGAAGTATCTCTTAAAAAGTGACTTTTTAAATGAGTATGCTGAAGATATACTACTGAGAACTCGTAAAAGCGTAGAGTTTTTAATCATTGTAATAAATATTAATATGGTTGTGTATATTTACAATGACTTTAGTGCTGTAGAGTTTTTGACAAAATTTTTTAATATTATCTATGCGATGATAGTGACCTATATTGTCTATATTGTAGTTAATACCGTAGCAGCGCTTAATCTTAAAAAGTTTGAAAAAGATAAGACGACAGTTAAAGGTGAGTTAATTAATGTAGGAATTAAGATAGTTAATTTCTTTATCTTTACGTTAGGTTTTTTATTTATTCTCTACCTTGCCGGAGTAGATTTAACAGCTGTACTTTCTGGTCTTGGTATCGGGGGTTTTGCTGTTGCATTTGCTGCAAAAGATACAATTTCAAACTTCTTTGGGACACTTTCGATTCTTTTTTCTGATGTCTTTTCTCAAGGAGATTGGATAGAGATAGATGGACGTGAGGGAACAGTAGTGGAGATTGGTCTGCGTGTGACAACGATTAGAACATTTGATAATGCTCTCATTGCTATTCCAAACGGAACTTTCGCTGCAAAAGATATAAAAAACTGGAACAAGCGAAAACTTGGTCGTCGTATTAAGATGAGACTCGGTGTGAAGTATGATTCAAAACGTGAAGACATTAAAAAGGCTATAGAAGAGATACGTGAGATGTTAGAGCATCATCCAGGTATTGCAACAAAAAAGACAAAGTATGAACATCTCTCACAGAGGCGTGGACGTGTGGCAAAATTGGTTTCAAAAGATGACCTTGAAGGTATTAAACGTAACTTATTGGTTTATTTGGATGAATTCTCTGATTCGAGCATTAATATTTTGGTTTACTGCTTCTCAAAATCTGTTATGTGGGAAGAGTGGTTGCGAACAAAACAAGATGTTATGGAAAAAATGATGGAAATTCTTGAAAAGAATAATCTTGAATTTGCTTTTCCGTCGCTTTCAATTTATGATGAAACAAAAAAGAGTTAAAAAAGCTCAATCTATTTTCAGAATTTTGTGATAAGATTATTAAAAATAATTATATAAGAAAGATATTGAATGTTACAACTAAATGCCGGTCTTTGCGTTCGATCTCTTAGTGTTGAGAGTGAATGTAACAAATGTGAAGTAGTCTGCCCAACAGCGGCAATCGTTGTTGGCAACAATCCACTTCCCTCTATTAATTTTGCATCGTGTGTCAATTGTGGTGCCTGCGTAGGTGTCTGTCCGAGTGAAGCACTTGAGTTAGAGGAGTTTTCATCAACAAATTTCTTTTTTGATTTTATTGAAGATGAAGAAAATATTCTCTCCTGTCGTAAAAATGTACCTTGTATTGCAGCACTCAGTGTTGAGCATATTATCTCTATGGTAGTGCTTAAAAAAGAGCTAATTTTTGATATGGGCTATTGTAACAGTTGTGAAATAGCTTCAACTTGTAAGCCGCAAATTGAAGCCAATTATGAAGAAGTCTCTTATCTGCTTGAAGCGATGGAAAATAAGGCAGAGATAAAACTTGAGAATCTGTGTTATGAAAATGAGTCTGAAGAACCGAGTGAGAGAAGAGACTTTTTAGCTGCTTTTAATTTGAAAAGTGTTGCAAAAATAAAGAAAAGTTTTGAAAATGAGGTGCAAAAAGCGAGTGATGAACTTGTTGAACATACTTTGCAAAAAACAGATATTGCACTTCTGAAGAAAAAAACCATACCAAACAAACGAAAAATCTTTTTTACAGCTATAAAAAGAGTAGAAACGCCTTCACAGTTTCATACTGTCGATGCTACAGAAGTAAGTTTTACTTCACACAAGCTAATGGATAAGGAAGCATGTACGGCATGTCAAATGTGTTACAGAGTCTGTCCAACCGGTGCACTGACAAGTGATTTGAAAAACTCAAAGATAGATTTTGATCCATTTTTGTGTATTAAGTGTAATATCTGTCATGATGTTTGTGAACCTGACGCTATTACACTCTCAAAGGCTTATAATGTAAAAGAGTTTTTTGAACCAGAAATAGTGAATTTAATAAGTTTTAGCGTCAAGCGTTGTGATGAGTGTAATATGATATTTAGCTCAAATAATGCAGAAGAGACTTTATGTAGAAGATGTAAAATAGAAGATGATGAGGCAAAAGCCTTATGGGGGATAAAAGAATGATGAACAATGAAAACCAGATTTCAAAGCAGACAAAGCTTTTTGGGTATATAGGCGAGCATGCAGGAAGCTCTAGTTTTAGTGCAAAAGTAAATCAACTTTTGAAACAAAATAGTAACAACAGTATGATGATTCCGATGAATATTCGCAAGGATGATCTCTATTTTACTATTACAAATATGAAAAAATCTCATGTAAATGGTGCCGTTATATCGAGTGAATATGTGGCAGATATGCCAGATATGATAGATGATATGAGTGCTCTTGCAAAACGGAGCGGGATGTGCGATATTCTCTATAGAGAGGGTGAAAGTTTACGTGGTGATATCTTTTCTGTTCGTGTTTTAAGCGAATATTTAAAAGATTTGCGTGCTGTAAAAATTGCTATGATTGGTATAAATCACTATGCAAAAGCTTTTTCATTTCTTTCGTGTGGTTTTGAAGTAAGTTATTTTTATGATGATTTAGAAGCTTTAATGACATTTACGCAAGAGGTTGATATTTATAATGCTGACATCAATAGGATTGCAGATGATATGGAGCTTGATTTTTCAGAGTTTGACGTTGTGTTTGATTTTTCAGACTTTGCAACACTGCCTATGATAAAGCAATTGGCAAAATATAATTTCGATATGAAAAACAGTAAGCAACTCTCCCCATTACAGCGATCTGCGGAGATGCTAGATGCTTCTTATGTAGGGTATGATGCTATGCTAGAGAAGCTCACGCAAAAAGCATATGAACTTATGCAATAAATCAGCCTAGTTGCCTAGAACTGTTTGTAGATAGAGCCACCCTTGCCATAGTGCAGCAGAACTGATTCCTGCTGCAAAACCTGCGATAATATCATCACCCATTACTCCAACTCCACCTTGTGCTTCACGGTCAATTCTACCTATAATGGAAGGTTTTGTAATATCAAAAGCGCGAAAAAGAACAAAAGAGAGAAGTGACTGAATGAAAAAGCCATTGCTTATATCAAAAAGCTGATTCATAGCTATTGTTGTAGCGGGTGCAACAGAGAGTGCAAACCACATTCCTGCAAGTTCATCAATAACTATTTTTTGATTATCGTGTGTGCCTGACTTCTCTTCATACTGATTTATCACTTTAATAGCAATAATGGAGATGAGTGAAGCAGCTAGAAAGAGTGTCGTTGCATCAAAATAGATTAAAATCAGCATACCAAGGGGTAATGAGACCAATGTTCCCATCGTTCCTGGTGCTTTTGGCGAAAGACCACTATAGCCTACTGTTAAAAAAAACCAATTCATTTATACCCTTATGTAAGTGATGTTGTTTGATAGAGTTTCATCAGTCCAAGATAAAAATCTTTTTCTGTATGCTCTTCGAGAAGACCCTGTACCGGAAAAGTATCATAGTAAAGCTTTTCAAGATTTTTAAATCTGTTTGGAAAGAGTTTTGAGAGTAAAAAAGAGCTAATCTCTTTGCGTATCAAAACTGCCGGTGGCAGTAAGCCTGCTTCCAAAAGTGCTAAAATAGAGTCTGCATGGTAAGAGATTTGATGGTGCTGACCATGAGGACAGGTGTTTTTACTGACAAGTGTTTTACACTCATCGCAGTAAACATATTCACTAGCAACAACTATCTCTATATCTATGCCCGTTACTTTATCAACAATTGATTTATTTGAGTTGCAGTCGTAAAAGAGTCCTAGACCGGCATGATTTCGTCCAATGGTTAATCTGTTGCATCCATAGTTCTTTGCAACAATGGCATCAATAATAATTTCATTGTAGCCTGCAAAGATATAGCTGTTCTCAAGTGGTACAATTATGACACGGTTTTTTGGTAAGAAATTATTAATAAAAAATTCCAGTGCCTCTTTTCTTGTGTCGAATGCAATATTTGCACTGTCATAAGGTTTTAAGAGAAAAATAATGAGAAGATCGGTTGTCTCTAATGTCTGGCGAATAAGACGCTCATGTGCTCGATGTAGAGGGTTTGCCCCCATTACAAGTGAGCTGGTATGCGTTGCATCTACAAGCTCTTTTGCCTTGGCAATGTTTTTTTTGTTTCTATTCTCTGTTTTATTGAGAATTGTATATTTACCACTAATTGCCCAGTGTCCGATTCTTTTAATGGTAGCCATAACACCGGGGTGAGTTGTATCATCAGTCCCATAGATATGCTTAATACGCTCATATGGGTCAATTTTAAAAGTCTCTTCGACAGTTAAAGTAGCGAACTCTTTTTTGTCACAAAGAATGGTAATCTCTTCACCAACTTCAAGAGATGCAATAACCTCTTCATTTTTTTTGCCTGAAGGTGCAAGTACAAAAGGAAAAGGAAAAGATTTCCCGTTAATTAGTCCACTCTTTAAAACCTCTGCAGACTCTGCTTCATTCATCAGTTTTGTTACGGGATAAAGGAGTCCGTCATCGACAAGTTCTAATGCTGAAGCTGCCTCTTTATCAATGTAGAGTGTTTTATTTTTTCTTAACGATGTCATATTTCTTTCTCTTTTCCCAGAGGCTTTTTCTACTGATACCCAGTTTTTTAGAGAGTTCTGTATCTGGGTATTTGTCCTGATAATTGAGTACAATGAACTTTACATAATCTTCAATAGGGAGAATTTCACCTTTGTCAAAGACATTGTTTTCACTTTTGATCTCAAGTACCGGATATTCTACATCTTCGATTTTATCACTGCTAACGATGATTGCTTTTTTTCCTGCAATTAGCTCACAAAAGAGTTTTTTATCTGCTTTTTTAAGTGTTTGATAGTTAATAATATAGATAATGGAATTTTGTGGCAGTGACTCTATCTCACTGAGTGCTTTTGCATCACTCAAAGAGATGAAATGAAGTGAAAGATTCTCTTTTTGTGCATATTCAAATGCAAATGCATCTGCATATTTTTGAAAATTTGATGAGACGAAAAGTGGAAGCTCAATATTGTCTAGGTTTTGACCGTGTTTAGCATTTAAAAAAGTGTGCGCAAGATATTTCTCATATGCTTCATTTCTCTTTTTGAGCTTTTCATAATCTTGATAATGGTCAATCTTACGAACAAGTTCTTCTATCATAAACGGTTTTAAAATATAATCTTTTGCACCTGCTGCCAGAGGTTTAGAGACTGTATCATTTGAAATATATGAAACCATCAAAATTACAATGGAATTTTTAAAGGTCTCAATGACTGGATTGAAATCTTGACCATTGATATTTGTAGAAAGAAGGACTACATCATAATTTGCACTTCTTATAGCATCCTTAGTTGATGTGCACATCTCACATACATGACCTAACTCACCTAACTTTGTTGCAATACTTTGCGCTAAATATACTTCGTTTTCTATAATTAATATCTTCATACTATCCTATCATTTTCCAATTTAAATATTTTAAGTTTGCATTGGCGAGTACGCCAACACCTTCGCTTCGTCCAATGAAGCCCAGTTTTTCTGTTGTTGTTGCTTTTATGTTCATACGAGCAGTATCAATGCCCAAAATCTCAGCCAAAACTCTACGCATCTGTAGTTTATACTTTCCTATGCGTGGCGTTTCTGCTGCTATGGTTATGTCTGCATTAATGATGACAAATCCAAAGCTATATATCTTTGCTACTACACGTTTAAGTAACTCTTTTGAGTCAATTCCTTTGTAGGCATCATCGTTATCTGGAAAAAGCATACCGATGTCACCCATTCCAGCAGCTCCCAAGAGTGCATCAATAAGTGCATGAATAGCAACATCACCGTCACTGTGTGCTTTAAAACCAAAATCAGACTCTATTTTTACGCCACCAAGCCACATTTCACCTTTGTCATCAAAGGCATGAACGTCAAAACCGTTTCCGCTGAGTATATCACTGCTTGGTGCACTCAAACAAGTAACTTTGTTTAGATCTTGTGGGTATGTGATTTTGTGGGCTTCATCTTCGCCTAAAACAAACTCACGCAAGCCTCCGTTTGCGACTATGGCACTGCTCTCATCTGTAAATATCTGATCTGTATCAAGTGCAGCTTTGAGTGCTTTTGTAGAGGAGAGTTGTGGAGTTTGGACTCTTTTTACTTTGTCTCTGTCAATAGTTTCATTTTCATAAACAATGGTATCAGTAACCTTGAGGTAGGGAACAACGACATCAGCAAAACCCTTGCGTGAGATAATACGCTCAAGTAAGTCTCTTGAAATACATGCACGGGCAATGTCATTGACTAAAACATAGTTGTTTTTAACAAGCTTAAGAGCATTTGTTAAAGACTCTTGTCTTGTCTTGCCACCTGCAACAAACTCATAAGGAGCATAGAGTTTCATAAACTCTATCTCATCAGCTGAGCCCACAATAATAATTTGGGAAAAAAAGTTACTCTTTTTTAGCTTTTGTGCTACAAATTGCCATAATGGTTGATGTTCAATGCGAAGCCATTGTTTCTTAACATCTTGAGCGAAACGGCTAGAAGAACCGGCAGCAAGTAAAATCAGTGTTAAATCAGCCAAAAAGCCCCTTTTCATCTAAAAGTGTTACGAAATTATACACTTCAAAAGCTTTTTTAATCTTAAAAATGGAGAATTAACTTCTTATATCCTTCTGAGAGTTAGATTAGCTCAAAGAGAAATCAATTCACTTTAGATTACTTTAACTTTATTTGATTATATTTCCATATAAGATAATAATTGAGGAGCAACTTATGAGATCTTCATGGGTAAAAAAGCGTGAGAACGATCCTGTTAGAACACAGATGTATTACGCAAAACAAGGCATCATCACGCAAGAGATGGAGTATGTCGCAAAAATAGAAGATTTGTCTCCTGAACTTGTTCGTAGTGAAATAGCAAGAGGAAGATTAATCATACCTGCTAATGTAAACCATACGAACTTAGAGCCTATGGCTATTGGAATTGCTAGTAAATGTAAAATTAATGCAAATATTGGTTCTTCTGCAATCGCTTCAGATGTTCAGGGTGAGATAGAAAAAGTTCAAGTATCACAGCATTATAAAGCAGATACTGCAATGGATTTGAGTACGGGTGGAGATTTAGATGAGATTCGTAAAGCCGTTATTGCTAACTCGAAGATTCCAATAGGAACAGTACCAATTTATCAGATATTACATGATGTCGGAAACAAAATTGAAGATTTGACGATTGATGTAATGCTTGAGGTATTAGAACGTCAGGCACAGCAGGGTGTGAGTTATTTTACAATTCACGCAGGTTTTTTGCTTGAAACAATGCCAAAAGTGGCAAAACGTAAGATGGGAATCGTCTCACGCGGTGGAAGTTTAATGGCTGCGTGGATGATGCACTATCATAGAGAAAATCCTTTTTACTCTGCATTTGATGATATTTTAGATATCTGTGCAAAATATGATGTCAGTCTCTCTTTGGGTGATTCACTTCGCCCTGGTTGTTTGGCAGATGCAAGTGATGATGCACAGCTTGGTGAGCTTAAAGTTCTTGGTGAGCTTACATTACGTGCGTGGGAGAAAAATGTTCAGGTTATGATTGAAGGTCCAGGTCATGTTCCACTCAATCAAATTGAGCGTAATATGAAAATTCAGCGTGAGCTTTGCCATGAAGCACCTTTTTATATTTTAGGACCACTTGTAACGGACATCGCAGCTGGATATGATCATATAAGTTCTGCAATTGGAGCGGCCGTTGGTGGATGGCATGGAGCTAGTATGCTTTGTTATGTAACACCAAAAGAGCATTTGGGACTGCCTAATGCAGATGATGTGCGTGAGGGAATTATTGCTTATAAAATTGCAGCACATGCAGCTGACATCGCTCGTGGTCGTAAAGGTGCGCGTGATGTTGATGATGCAATGAGTGATGCTCGTTATAATTTTGATTGGGAAAAACAGTTTGAGCTTGCACTTGACAGTGAACGTGCTCGTGAGTATCATGATGAAACACTTCCTCAAGATGTCTTTAAAGAAGCAGAGTTCTGTTCAATGTGTGGACCAAAGTTCTGTTCTTATAAAATCACGCAAGATATTATGGAAAACAGCGAAGGTATTCAAAAAATTATTGATGATGCAAAAGCTTAAAGAAGCTTTTAAAAAAATATTTTTTAAATAGAGCAATCTTTGTCTTATTTAGATATGATATGATTCGGAAACAACATTTTAGATTAAAAGCACTAGTGCTTTGGGCTTCCTGCCGAAGGGAACTCAGTGTTAACGTAGGTAGCTGAATTACTTCAGATACCGTTTAAAATAAGGGAAAATGGTTCCCTTGAATTTATAAAATAAATTAAAGGAATAAATATAATGACTGAAGAAAACGTAATAGCAGCACTTTCAAAAGTTATGTATCCTGGTTTTACCAAAGATATTGTAACATTTGGTTTTGTAAAAAATATCGCTATTGATGGTGAAAATGTAACTGTTTTAGTAGATATAACTTCATCTGCTCCAGAAGTGGCACAGCAGATTAAAGATGAAGCGACAGAGGCACTTAAAAGCGCAGGTGCAGCAAATGTTACTATCAATATAAAAGCACCGGTAATGCCAAGAGAGTCTTCTTCTCGTGGAAAAAATATTGCTCCACAGGTAAAAAACTTTTTAATGGTAAGTAGTGGTAAAGGTGGTGTTGGTAAATCAACAACATCTGTAAATATCGCTATTGCACTCGCAGCACAAGGGAAAAAAGTAGGTCTATTGGATGCTGATATTTATGGTCCAAATATTCCACGTATGATGGGTATTGCTGATGTAAAACCTGAGGTAAATGGAAATAAAGTTCTTCCTATCAAAGCATATGGTATTGAAATTATGTCTATGGGCTCTTTAATGGAAGAAGGGCAATCTTTAATCTGGCGTGGTGCTATGATTATGAAAGCTATCGAGCAGTTCTTGCGTGATATTTTATGGTCAGAGTTAGATGTGTTGGTTATTGATATGCCACCGGGAACTGGTGATGCACAGCTTACACTTGCACAATCTGTACCGGTTACTGCAGGTTTAACTGTTACAACACCACAAGGGGTATCTTTAGATGACTCACGTCGTTCTTTAGATATGTTCAAAAAACTTAATATTCCAATCGCTGGGATTGTAGAGAATATGAGTGGATTTATTGCACCAGACACTGGTGTTGAATATGACATTTTTGGCAAAGGAACTTCTGAGCCAATGGCAAAAGAGTTCGATACAAAAGTAATCGCTGAGATTCCAATTGAGCCTGCTATTAGAGCTGGTGGCGATGAGGGTAAACCTATCACTTTTGTAGCTCCGGATTCTGAATCTGCAAAACGTTATATGAAAGCTGCGGAGTCTATTTGGGAGACTATTGAAGAGATTAATGCCACTGGTGGCGTTGATAACGAAGCAGTACAACCAACAACACCTCCCGGTGTATCCGCTTGTTCTATGTAACAACCAAAACCGCTTAAAAAAGCAACGACGTATTACTGTACGTCGTTACTTCTTTCATAAACAACTACTTTATTACGACCAGTTGTCTTAGCACTGTATAAGGCTTTATCTGCCAGTTTTATGCATTCCCAAATAGTGTCTGCATCTTTTGGAAATTCTGCTACTCCTATGCTAAGTGTTTTATGAAAACTCTCACTACTATTTGCCTGAAATTCTATGGCTTCAAAAATATCTTTTATCTTTTTAGCAACTATAGTTGCAGAATTTTTATCAGCATGATGTAGCAAGACTAGAAATTCCTCACCGCCATATCGAATGGCCAAGTCAGATTTGCGAATGCTTTTTTGTAAAACATTAGCAACAGCAATAATTACTTTGTCTCCCATAGCATGTCCGTATGTATCATTAACTTTTTTGAAAAAATCAATATCTATCATCAGTAATGCAAAAAAATCATGTTGACGTTCAGCTTGAGAGATAAATTTATTTATAAAATTTTCCAAATATCTTCTGTTATAAAGTTGTGTCATAGGGTCAATAATATTGAGATGTTCAACTTTTCGAATATATTTCTGTATTTTTGCAAAATAGAAAAGATTTATAATAATAACAACAATAATAGAAGCAATACATACCAGAATGATCAATAGTTTTATAAAATTCTTTTTCTCAATTTTATCTTGATAAAAGAGCTTAAGATTGTGTAGATTATGATAATAAAGAGTATTGAGGTAATCAATATTTTCTGTAATTCTGTTAAAAATCTTTAAACCGCTTGAAGCAATTGTCTCTTTATAAAGAAGTCTGTTTTGGATGTAGTTAATCTCTTTTTTTTGAGTTGAGAGCAGGTTTTTAACAAAATCTGAATTATTGAAGTACTGCATCTCTTTAGTGTTTTTCAAAAGTTCTTTTATCATATAGAGTTGGTTTTGAATTTTGATTTTAGTGCTTTTGTTAAGTCTATGGTGTGCAACGCTTGAAGCCAGCCCTCGAATGCGAGCAAAATACTCTACAAAATAAGGGAGCCCATTTGTTATATTTTTTGAGAGTAGATACTCTTTTATATCAGAGTTCAGTGTCAGTTTTGCATTATAGGCTGTAAGTTTATAGATAAGTAGCAGTGCTTCAATATCAGAAGTATAACTTTCAAAGCTTGCTACAGTTCCTTTTGGGTGCCTTTGTAAAATAGCTTTTACTTTTGCTTTATTTAGTTTAGCAACGATATTATGGTTTGTCTCTCTTAGTGCTTCAATCTGTTGTACAATGGTACTGTTTTTAGCTTTGATGTTACTAAGCCCACGTATCTTTTGAAGATTTGTAATTATAGAGTATATATTTCCCATCTCCTCAAGAGCTCTGTTTTTTTGCTCTAGAAGTTTAACCTCTTTGTTGACATAGTCGTATGCGTAGGTGTGAACAATAATAATAGCTGGGATCAATAGCAGTAAATTGACTACCAAATAGATATATCGTTTCAACATAACTTACTCTACAGTTACACTTTTAGCCAGATTTCTCGGCATATCGACATCATTTCCAAGACGTACAGAGATCTCTAAAGAGAGTAGTTGCACGACAAGCATCATTTCAAAAAACTCAAGCATATAATCTTTTTGTTTTTTTGTTTTTATAAAATCATCTGCTTTATCAAATACTATCGGGCTTATGGCACAAATGGTAGAGTCACGCGCGCTTAACTCTTCTACATTTGATTTTGATTTTTCATATAAAAGATGCTCAGGAAGCAGGGCAATCGTAAAAAGTTCAGGATCAGCCAAGGCAATAGGTCCGTGTTTCATCTCTCCGCTAGGATAACCCTCTGCGTGAAGATAACTTATCTCTTTGAGTTTAAGCGCACCTTCTAGTGCAAGAGGGAAAAACATATCGCGTCCAATAAAGAAGAAACCATGCCCATGCAGATAGCGTTTGGAGAGTCTTTTAATGCGTTCATGCATAGTATCTTCAACTTTAAGAGCTATTGGTAGAGTACGTAAAAGCTCAAGTTGCTCTTTGATTGCCTCTTGCGTAAGCGAGCCTTTGAGCTTTGCAAGATAGAGGCTTAGCATCCAAAATACAGTGACTTGCGTTGCAAATGCTTTTGTTGATGCTACACCTTTTTCTACTCCTGCTCGCGTGAGGATGGTTGCATCCGCCAAGCGAACCATAGAGGAGTTGTCCACATTACAGATAACAAGCGTTTTGAGTCCTGCTGCTTTTGCCATTTTGAGTGTTTCAAGTGTATCGGCAGTTTCACCACTTTGGCTAATAACCACAAAAAGTGTATCTTGTGTCATAATAGGTTCACGGTAGCGAAATTCTGATGCAATCTCTACAGATGTTTTTATTTTGGAGTAGCGCTCAAACATATATGAAGCAGTCAGTGCTGCATGATACGATGTTCCACAGGCACATAGTTTTATCTCATTAATGCCATCAAAAAGTTTTGCATCAAGTTCTTCAAAAAGTATTTCGTTTTCAGTGGCACGTCCAAGAAGCGTATCGGCTATAACACTGCTTTGCTCATAAATCTCTTTTTCCATAAAGAAACGATAGCCATCTTTTTGTGCAGAGAGTTTATTTGTAGAGAGTTTTACAAAGTTTGGTTTTTTTTGTTTGTCGTTTTTGTCAAATATAACAATCTCTTCACGTGAGACATAGCCGTAATCTCCATCTTCAAAATAGTTTACATCACTGCAGTGCCCAATAAGCGGTGTGTCAGATGAGGCAAAATATTTTTCATTCTCTTCATTAATTCCTACAAGCATAGGTGAGCCTGATTTAGCAAAGAAAATTGTATCTTCTTGTGCTTTTGTTACAAGTAAGATAGCATAAGCACCTTCGAGTTCATGAATAGTCTTTTTAAAAGCTTCAAATGTATTATTGGTGGTTTTGAGGTTTTTTTCAAACTGATGGACGATAACTTCTGTGTCAGTTTGTGAAAGAAAAGTTACGCCTTCACTGAGAAGCTCTTTTTTGAGCTGTGCATAATTTTCAATGATGCCGTTATGTACAACATAAGAGATTTTTCCTGCGTGAGGGTGGGCATTGAGTTCTGTTGGCTTTCCATGGGTTGCCCAGCGTGTGTGACCAATGCCTACAGCAAATTTATCTGTTGTAAAATCTTTGGTTTTTTCTTCAAGATTTACTAACTTACCAGTGGCTTTAAAACTTGAAAACTCTCCATCACTCAGTACTGCAATGCCGGCTGAATCATACCCGCGATACTCTAACTCTTTGAGTCCCTCAAGTAAAATCTCTTTTGTATTTTTTTGCCCTATATACCCAACTATTCCACACATAAAATAAACCTTCTATTTTTCATTTGATAACATATCATAAATTTTTTCGACATTATTACATATGTCATGTTGTTTTTCCATTAAAAAGCTGTCACGTACTTTATATTTACTAGAGTGTATTTTTGCAGTGACAATATTAATACCCATCTCTTCAAATCTGTGCATCACATATGCCAGCAGTCCCATCTGGTTTTGTGTATGAATACTTAGTTCGGCATGTGTTTTTGAATGTTCACAATCAATTGTAATCTCGTCTCTTTTGATGTTTACTTTTTTAAGAGAGACTTTTTTTCTCATGTCAAAAGCATTATCGATGATATCCTGGACTTCAACAAGTTCATTCCCTTCTACATTTTTGATAAATTCGATCTTAAAATACTTAATATCATCAAAGAGTGTAAAAATCTCCATAGATGCAACATCTAAATGTGAGAGTGTAGCAAGCAGATAGCCGACATTAAGAGGGATACGTCTGTATATTTCGATGGTTAAAGAGTGTCTGTTTTTTGTCGTAAAACTGTACTCTTGTGTCTCTTTTGCTTTTTTTGCAATCTCAATGATATCTTGTGGCGTATGCTTAAAGAAGAAAAGATTGGACTCAACTGTGAGGATCTTTTTTTGTAGAAGCCTTGGCAGTGCTTTAAAGGCATCAAGGTTTTTTACACGCTTTTCTATGATAAGACGTTTTTTTGCATCGGTAATTCTCTCAGTATTTTCTGCGATTTCAAGAGCACTTTTATAAAGATCATAAAGCAGCTTTGCATTAAAAGAGTTGTAGGTATCTCCACCGACCCCGTTGATATCTGCATAGGTTAGAAGATAGAGAAGTTGTAGGTTTTTGGTATCACCGACATTTGACATAAACTTATAGAGCGTCTTTTCGTTGTGGATGTTCTCTTTAAAAGCAACACTGCTCATTAAAACATGATGCTTTACAAGTGTTACGGCACGTGCGCTTAACTCTTCATTTAGCCCTATACGCTTGGCAAATTGGAGTATGAGTTTTGCACCGACTTCACTGTGATCTTGCTTGCGACCTTTTCCACTGTCATGGAAAAAGACAACAGTTTTTAGCAGTAGTTTTTCTTCCTCACTCAGCCTGTTATAAAGCTCTTGTATAAAATCTTCCTGGATATTCTCTAATGCCTCTACACACTTAATGGAGTGTATATCGACAGGGTAGTGATGATAGCCGTCAAATTGCGGCAGATGCATAACTTTTTTGAAGTTTGGAAATAACTCTTGTAAAATTCCTGCATCATAAAAGAGCTTTAAAAAAGAGGCGATATGTGCTTTGTAAAAAAGTTTTTTTATAAGCATATATGTTTTTTTACCTAAAGGGTGTGAAATTTTTGTGTAGGTAAACTGGTTTAAAAATCCTGCATCAAAACGGTATTCTTTGTCTTCAAGCGAAATCAATAACTCTAAGAGTGTGTTGATTGGCAGTGGTTTGAGGTTATATGATGCAAAGAGTCTGTTATCTAGTAGGTAGATGCCTTTTTGGAGGCGATTGTGACGAAATTTTGTTATGTACTCTGGCTCGACAATAAAAGGACGCACCATCTTCTTGACAAATATCTGCGTGAAGTTATTGATTCTCCAGCCGGCTTGTAGAACCTTTGAGGCAAATTTGACCTGTTTTTTAAAGCCAAGCATAGCACTTACTTGTGGAATATGCTCTAGTAAAAGTCTGTCTTCTTGCTTGCCTGTTATAAGGTGTAGAGCCGAGCGGACACGGTAGAGTAACTCCAAGGCAATGCGAAACTCTTTATACTCTTCATCGGAGAATATTGTACCGCTGAGTTCTTTAATATTATTGACATTGTAGATGGTTTTTGCTACCCAAAAAATGAGCCCAGAATCTCGAAGACCGCCGACTCCCTCTTTTATGTTTGGCTGCATGGAGATCGGGTACTTTTTGCGTCTTTTTTGTGCCTCTTCTATCTTTGCTAAGATAAACTCTTTTTGTTTGTATGTTCTTATTTTGTTAAGCTCACGCTGCGAGGCATGCCAGGTAAAAGGAGATCCTGTAATAAAACGGGCTTCCATTAAAGAGGTACGAATGGTGATGTCTTCATTTGCTGCTTTAAAGAGGTCTTTTGTCTCGTGGACACGATGCCCAAGCTTCATCCCTGCATCAAGTGCAAGATAAAAAAGTTTTTCTAAGATGAGTTTAGTATTGTAGCCTTCTACCTCCTCATAAACAAAGAGCAGATCAATGTCGCTATGAACACAAAGCTGCTCACGCCCATAACTGCCAAGTGCTACGATTGCTATGGGAATATGACTCTTCATGGGAAGATAGTTTCCAAAGAGACGGCGCAGTACAGTTTTATACATCAGTGTGATAATAGAGTCGAGTTTTTTTGTATGTTTGACAAGAAAGTCTTTTCCCTGATTTTCTTTAAAAAGTTCAGGGAGTGACTCTTTGTACTCTTTTATATACTCTTTAAAAAGTTTTGATAGCTCAAAGTCAGAGCCGTTGTTTTCTATAATATCTTCAATATGTAATAGTAAGTCCATATATCATTGTATAGAATTTTTGCTATAATCTTTCTTTAGATAATTTAAAGAGAAAAAAATATTTTTTAGGTATTATTTCAAAAAATAAAATCAATGTGGAATAAAAATGAATAATAATCAAAATCAACAAATTGTTTGCCAGGAAGATGAAATAGATCTGCGTGAGCTGTTTCTAACACTAAAGAGAAATAAAAAAATCATCGTAATTGTTACAGCTTTGATAACATTGGCTGCTATTGCTTATGTGCTTTTGAAAACACCTGTTTATGAAGCAAAAGGATTACTTGAATTAGGTAATTATAAATTAGATAATAATAATAATAAAGTTTTACTTGATAATGCTTCTCAACTTTCAAAAAAATTAAATGTGATTTTTATAAATGAAAAAAAATCTGATGAAATGAGAAAATCACAAATAATTTCTATTAATGTTCCTAAAAAGAGTAATGTATTTATTGAGATAAAAGCTGAGGCTATATCGAATGACTTGGCAAAAAATGAAGTTTTGAAAGTGGTTCAATATGTTCAAAAGTCACATCAAAAGATATTGGATGATGTGAAAAAAAGAAGAGAATTCGAAATTGAAAATATTGATAGAAAAATTAACAATATTAAAACAAAAGAGATAAAGTTATT